>Ga0075030_100000247_pt1 | contig 45160 bp, 38 predicted proteins | sample LitLauG_LLR_2012_FD_71393 | JGI IMG/M metagenome (GOLD analysis project Ga0075030, IMG submission 71393) | Freshwater sediment microbial communities from Pennsylvania, USA - Little Laurel Run_MetaG_LLR_2012 | ecosystem: Environmental > Aquatic > Freshwater > Creek > Sediment | place: USA... | reverse complement strand
CGGATTGCGCGAATCGGTCGCCACGATATTGAAGAACGGGCGCTTCTTGGCACCGCCCCGCGCCAGCCGGATCACCACCATGTTCGGTCTGCCTTGCTGAAGGTCGAGAAACCGCGGATTCTAGCGCGAGTTGGGTGCTCTGGGCAAGGCGGTTGAATCGGCGCGATTGGGCCGAATTTGCGTGACGAATTCGACGCGACCAAGTCACGCTTCCAAAAAAATAAACGGGCGAGGAACCTTCGAGATCCTCGCCCGACAAAAAAGAAAAGCGCCCAGCCTCGCGTTGGAACGCCTCCGCGGCGTTCCGCCACCAACAAGAGATGCGGGCCGGAGTCACTGGGAATTGACATCAAGGAGGTGGTGGGCCCCTCAAAACGGGAGGTGGCGGCCCCTTAGCCATGCCGCCGCCAACCCAAGCGAGCTTCATTTCATCGCTCAGCTCCACGATGTCGTCATCATCCACAATGGTCAAAGCCTTCGAAACGAAAGCCATGGTGCCTCCATCGAAAGTAGCGCGGACCCCAAGGACAAAATGCGCCGCGACCACTACTCATGGAAGCGCGGCGCGAGGCAAACCTAATCCCGATGGAGGAATCCGTCAACAACGCAATGACTCGACGAATGCCTGCCCTTCAAAGCTCCTCGTCATGGAATTCAAGTACCGAGCGAATTCCATTTGCATGGGCCAGATGGGTGACTGCGCCGACGATGATCGTCAGCGCAACACCCGCTTGTTCCTGCGAGATTCCAGCGTCAACTTTCATCTTCGAGATGAGAGCGCCGGGAAGAAACGGACAGCCGGCGGGAGGCGGCCTGCCGTGCAGATAGCAATTGACGGCCCCTATCACCGTGTCAATCGCCTTGTCGGCCTGCTCCTCCTTCATCTTGGTCCGCCGGACGATGCGCGTAACAACGTATTCTTTTTCCATTTTTCTCTTCCTCCATTCCGCTGAATGAATTTCCCCTGCCAAGTTCCCAACCTGGCCGCATGACCAAGTGATCGCCCTTACGGGTAATACGCGAAACTAGCCCCGATTCGGACATTCGGCATGACATGCCAACTGCCGCAATTGCGTATCAATCCTGACTTCGCCTGAACCCGCTTCGAAAGGCATCAGCGACCCGCGAGTCCACGCAGCCCCAGAGTCGCTCGGCCGATCGCCGGGTGTTCAGTACCCGCACTCTGCCCGATCTGCTCAATCGCCGCCAGATACGCCACTCGCGCGGGTTCCAGCTCACCTTTGCCCTCCAACGCACGGGCCAACTGCAATTGAGCCAAGCCAACCCAGAACGAGTATGGCCGATCCCCCCGCTGAGCCAACGCCGATTCAAGAACCACGTGCGCATGGGTGAGGGCCAGGTCCGACTCGCCAATGGCTAGTTCAGCAGCGGACCGATATCGATTGATCCGCGCAGCGGTTGCCGCGGGAACGTTCGCGGACTGTAGTGCCCGAGAAAAGGAAGCCAACGCGGCCCGGAACTCACGCCTGTCCAGCTCCAGCTTTCCACGCGTCATGAGGATTTCCAATTCCCTGAATTCGTCCGCAGGCGCCGCGTCGGCCGCACGCACCGCGTCCTGAAATCGAGTCGCCGCATCCCCTGTACGCCCCAGCTTGGACAGCATGTCGGCCGCATCAAGCCCGGCGCGGATTTGAATGGTCGAGTCCCTGGAAGCTGCCAGTTTCGCTACCTGATTGAATTGATCGAGGGCGTCGGAATATCGTTCCAGCTGCGCCAGAACCGTCGCGCGCTCAAAAATGTGCATGATCGCAGGCCGACCCGGCATGTCGGCGTTTGCCAGCCGGATCGCTTCATCGACGAGTATCTCGGCCTGACGGATCTGCCCGCTTTCAAATGCCGCCTCGATCCGATCCAATCGCACTTCATCTGCAAGTTCACCGCGGCCGCGGCCGAGACGCTGCAGTTCTTCGAGGACCCGTGCATAGTCTGCTTCCGCCTTGGCCGGCTGGCCGATGCGCGCCAGCGCGCGCGCGCGTACGGTGAATAGATTCAATTGCGCCATCTTCGATGTCCGACGCGAGAGACCTTCCTGTCGCAATGCCTCGTCGACGAGCCGCCCTGCCGCAGGCCCGTCGCCACGGAACAGTGCCAATTCGGCGCGCAGGCGTAAGCAGTCGCTGCGCTGGTTCGGCAGGACCAAGGGGTCATCCAGCACCTCCTTGAAGGCGGTGTCCGATTCGGCCGAACGTCCCGTTGCGCCCAGGAGCATGGCCCGGCGACACGCGACACTTGCTCGGAGCGCAATATCCGGTGACGCCCGAATGAGATTGTGCCCTTCGTCCAGATGCTTGAGCGCGAGCTGCAATTCCTGCAGCTCCGTCTCGAATTCGCCAACGGTCCGCAGCACCGCGGCCCTGGCTTCCGGATCCGCGGCGAATTCCTTGCCCGAGATCGCCTCGGCGCGCTCAATGAGGGATGGCACCGAAATGGGATCCCCGCTGCGGCCCGCGTCGATGAGCAAGTCGGCAAGGAAGCCGTCGACCGCTTCCCGATGATCCGCAGCGGAGAGCGCCCGGTCCCGCTCCTGCTCGGCTATGGATTCCTGCCGTTGGGCTTCTCGCGCCTGCCAGATCGCAACTCCCGTTCCGGCGAGCAGTGCACAGGCGGCGGCCGCGGCACTGCCCACCACCAGCCGGTTGCGCACCACGAACTTGCGCACCTGGTAGCCGCGCGACGGCCGGTGGGCCTGCACCGCGAGGCCGCTGCGGTAGCGCCCGAGGTCCTCGGCGAACGCCGCCACCGTGGCGTAGCGCTGCGCCGGTTCGCGCTGCAGCGCCTTGAGCAGGATGGCGTCGAGGTCGCCGCGCAGGGCACGGCGCAGGCGCTCCGGGGTGCTCGAGCGCAACTCCGCGGTCTTGGCGTCGATCGGCATGGCGCTGGGCAGCGGGATGTCGCCCTTGAGGATGGCCTCTTCGAGTGCGCCGCGCGTGTCGCGCGCGAGCCGGTAGGGCCGCGAGCCGGTCAGCAGCTCGTACAGCACGACCCCCAGCGTGTAGACGTCGGTCACGGTCGACACGGCCTGCCCGGCGATCTGCTCGGGCGCGGCATAGGCCAGCGTCATGCCGGGCCCGCCCAGCCGCGTGAGATCGGTCTCCTCGGCCTTGTCGACGTCGAGCAGCTTGGCGACGCCGAAATCGAGCAGCCGGACCTGCCCGTCGGAACCCACCAGGATGTTCGACGGCTTGATGTCGCGGTGGATGACCAGCCGGCTGTGCGCATGCTGCACCGCGGCCAGCACCTGCTGGTACAGCTCCACACGCGCGCCGGAATCGAGCCGGTGCTCGTCGCAATAGCGGTCGAGGTTCTGGCCTTCGACGTACTCGAGCGCCAGGTAGGCGCGCCCGGAAGACGAGATCCCCGCGTCGTAGAGCCGCGCGATGTTCGGATGGACCAGCCCGGCGAGGATCTCGCGCTCGCGCTCGAAGCGTGCCGCCAGCGTCCGGTTGGCGAGCGCCAGGGGCAGCTTGAGCGCGACGCCGCGCCGCTTGAGCTGGTCGGTGCGCTCGGCGTACCAGACGCTGCCCATGCCGCCCACGCCCAGCAGGCGCTCGAGCCGGTAGGGACCGACGTGGTCGCCGGCCTGTTCGATCAGCTGGCTGGCGTCCGCGGCCTGGTCCGTGTCCAGTGCCGAAAGCTTGGGCAGCGTGTCGAACCAGGTGGAGGCGCGGGTGCGCCCGGTCGGCTTGAGCAGCTCGAGCAGCTTGGGCGCGAAGGCGGCGTCGGCGCCGGCCAGGGCGCGCGCCCAGGCTTCGCGCCGCGGCTCCGGCTGATCGAGCATGTCGTCGATCAATCGGGAGAAGTCGGCCCACTGCGACGGATCGATTTCCATGTGCGCCCGAAGCGGCACGCCTTGCTCGCGGCCGGTGTGTCAACCCAGATCGGCTGCCAGCAGGAGCTTGGCCTTCTCGAAATCGCGCCGTACGGTGCGCTCGGTGACGCCCAGCGCGCCGGCGATCTCGGCCTCGGTGAAGCCGGCGAAGTAGCGCATCTCGATCACGCTGGCCAGGCGCTCGTCGTGCCGGGCCAGGCGATCGACCGCCTCGGCGATCTCCAGCACGCCGTCCTCGGGCGGCACCGAAAGGCTATCGGCCAGTGCGGTATCGAACGGCACCTTGTCGAGGTCGCCGCCGCGCTGCTCGGCCTTGCGCCGGCGCGCGTGGTCGACGATGATCGATCGCATGACTCGGGCGGCATAGGCGAAGAAATGGCCGCGGCTCTCGATCTGCATCTGGCCCGAATTGAGAAAGCGCAGGAAGCACTCGTGGACCAGCATGGTCGTGTCGACCAGGGTCATGCGCTGCCCGGCGCGCAGGCGCGAGCGCGCCAGGCGGATCAGCTCGGGGTACATCGCGGCGAAGATCTGGTCGAACGCCGCGCGGTCGCCCGCCTGGTAGGCCGCAAACGCCCGGGTCAGATCACACATCACCGATTCCTCGCGGCCGCGGCGCCGGTCGCCCGGGACGGTCCGCGTTGGCTGGACGAAAAGCATCGCGCGATATTCCCGCACGCGCGTCGAACCCGCGACTTTAGTGTGGGGCGGGCGCTCCCAGCAAGGGGGTACCGCGCAAGCACGTCAGGCCGGCACAGAGGTCGCCCCCGCCCCGCGTAGGCGCTAGGCCGGATGTTCCACGGCGGCTCCGGCCGGGCCATTGTCGCGGACGACGGGCCGCCGACGGCGCCCGGCCGCCGTGGCGTGGCCGAACGGCGCTGCGCCGCGGCAATCGCTAGTCGAGCCGCGGTTTGAGGCCGCGCACGTCGTGGTCCGACACCACGCCCAGCAGGCGCCGGCCGACGTCGACGACCGGAATGGCGCGCAGGCCGTAGCGCGAGATCGCGTGCACCGCGTCGCGCAGCGTCTCGTCCGGATGCAGGGTGATGAGCTGCTCGGTCATCAGGCTGCCCAGGGTCTGCTCCGGCTCCGCGGCGACCAGGTCGCGCAGCCCGGTGACGCCCAGCAGCCGCCCGTCGGCGTCGACAACGTAGACATAGGCCAGCACGTCCTGGTCGCGGGCCAGCTCGCGATAGCCGGCGAGCACGTCCTGGACGCGCGCCCCGGGCGGCTGGCGGATGCAGGCCTGGGTGGCGAACAGCAGGATGTTCTCGTCATGGTGCTCGACGATGCGCCGCACCTTGGCGGCATCGCCGGGGTCGATCAGGCCCAGGATGCCGTCGGCGTCGGCGGTCGGCAGGATGGCCAGGATGTCGGCGGCCTGCGCCGGGCTCATCTCGCCGATCAGCCGGGCCGCGCGGTCGCGCTGCATGGTCGCCATGAGCTCGCGCTGCACGCGCGGCTCGATCTCCTCGAGCGTGTCGGAGGCGTGCTCGGGCTCGAGCGTGTTGAACAACGCCTGGCGCTGGCCGCTGTCGAGCTCCTCGAGGATGTCGGCCAGGTCGACCGGATGCATCTCGTGGATCTTCGACTTGAGCACGTTGAGCTTGACGTCGCCGGAGAAGCTGCCCAGGTCGTCGGGCAGCGGCTGCACGTAGAGCCAAGAGACGGTCGAGTCGCCGCTCTGCTTGGCGATGAAATTGGCCAGGCTGCGCAGCCCCATGCGGCGCAGCAGGCGGTGGCGGCTGAAATCGACCTCGCTCGCATACAGCTTGCCGCCCTGGAAGGCCAGCTTGACGTCGTACACGACCTCGACCTCGCGGCCGTCCATGTCGAGGATCTTCTTGTCCAGGATGTAGTCGCGCAGCAGGATGGCGCCGGCGCCGGGCGCCTGCTGGTAGTCCTCGGGCCGGGCGATGTCGATCGAGATCTCGTTGGGCGAGATCACCACCAGGCGATCCCAGGGCACGAGCAGCGCCGGCTGGCCGTAGGGCCGCGCGATCACCAGCTGGCTCACCTCGGGCAGCTTGCCGGTCTCGACGATGACCAGGTCCTGCAGCCGGCCGATGCGCCCGGCGTGGCGCAGCACGCGCCGGCCGATGACCTCGCTCAGGAAGAATTCCGGCTCGACGACGGTGACCATGGCGGGCGGGGGCTCCGGATCGTACGGGCGGCTAGGCCGCCAGCAGTGTCGTGAACTTGTACACCATGAGCAGGACCAGGGCGAGCAGGTAGACGCGCAGCACCATCAGCGACACCCGCACCGCCGGCGACATGCCGATGCGCGGCGTGCGGTAGCGCTGGTTGATGGCGCGGAACTTGCGGACGATGCCGCGCAGGGCACGGGCCACGGGTGCCTCCTAGCCGAACAGCCTGGGGAACATCACGCTGATGCCGTACAGCGTCGACAAGGCGATGATGACCAGCACGATCGCGCCGCCGATGACGTTCTGCAGCCGCGAATTGGCGTACTCGCCCATGTGCGCGCGGTCGTTGAGCAGCAGGATCAGGAAGACCAGCGCCGCCGGCAGCAGCGTGACCGCGATCACCTGCACGAACAGCGTGATCAGCACCAGCGGCGCCCCGGGGATCAGCACCACGGCGCCGGCGCTGGCCAGGGTCAGGAAGTAGCTGCCGTAGAACCAGGGCGCCTCCTTGATGTTGGTGTTGAGCGAATGGGCCCAGCCGAAGATCTCCCCGAAGGCCCAGGAGCTGGCCAGCGAGATGCAGATCGCGCCGAGCAGCCCGGCGTCGAACAGGCCGATGGCCATGAAGGTGCCGACCCAGCGATGCGACTCCTGCAGCTGGATCGAGGCCTGCGCCGCGCTGTCGATGTCGACGCCGCGCAGCACGGTACCGGTGACGATGACGATGAAGATGGCCACGGCGATGGTCAGCACCGAGCCCAGCCAGGTGTCGAACTTGGCCCAGGGGATGTCCTTCTCGAGCAGGCCCTTGTCGACCACCGCGCTCTGCTGGAAGAAGAGCATCCAGGGGGCGATGGTGGTGCCGATGTTGGCCATGAGGAAGAAGAAGAGCTGGCCGTCGAAGCCGGCGGGGAAGCTGGGCAGGAAGGTCGAGTGCAGGATCTCCCGCGCCGAGGGCTTGACCATGAAGGCGGCCGGAATGTAGACGAGGTTGAGCGCGCAAAAGAGCAGCGCGATCTTTTCCCAGGTCCAGTAGCGGCCGTTGAGCATGATGGAAGAGAGCAGGACCACCACGCCGACCGTGGTGAGCCAGGCCGGGACGCCGAAGATCTCCAGCGCCGAGGTCATGCCGATGAACTCGGTGACCAGGGTCAGCCAGTCGACGATCATCAGGTCGATGAGCGAGAACCAGCCCCAGAAGGCGCCGAAGCCGGAGAAGATCGCCTCGGCGTGGCCGCGCTTGGTGACCGCGCCCAGCCGTACCGTCATCTCCTGGACGTAGTAGGCGACGGGGATCAGGATGACCAGGAACAGGATCAGGTTGTAGCCGTACTTGGCGCCGGTGGCCGCGTAGGTGGTGATGCCGCCGGCGTCGTTGTCGGCCACCATGACCACGATGCCCGGCCCGGCGATCACCAGGTAGAGCTGGATCCCCTTCGCGGCCTTGCGCAGCTGGTAATAGAGTCTTGCAAAGAGGTTCATCGCGCGCGCAAGTAGGGACGGCCGGGTCGACGAGCGGCCCGCGGCGGCGGCCGATCGGCGGCCGGCCGGAGGGGCCGGCCCGCGTCGCCGAGTCTAACCGCAAACATCCGGCGCACCGGCGCCGCGGCGCGCGGCCGCGCCGCCCGGGCGCGCCGGCTCAGCTGCTCAGGCCCAGGTGCTCGATGCCGCGGTTGATGCCGGCAACGCCGCCGAAGAGCTTGGAGTTGAGCTTGACCTGCAGGCGCAGGTCGTTCACCGAATCGGCGTTGCGCAGCGCGTCCTCGTAGGTGATGAGCTCGGCCTCGTGCAGGTCGAACAGCGACTGGTCGAAGGTCTGCATGCCCTGGTCGCGCGAGCGCTTCATGACCTCGCGGATCTCCGGCACCTCGCCCTTGAAGATGAGGTCGGAGATGAGCGGTGTGTTGAGCAGCACCTCGATGGCCGGGATGCGGCCCTTGCGATCCTTGAAGGCGACCAGGCGCTGCGAGACGATGGCGCGCAGGTTCAGCGACAGGTCCATGAGCAGCTGCGTGCGCCGCTCCTCGGGAAAGAAGTTGATCACCCGGTCGAGCGCCTGGTTGGTGCTGTTGGCGTGCAGCGTGCACATGACGAGGTGGCCGGTCTCGGCGAACTCGATCGCGTGCTCCATGGTCTCGCGCTCGCGCACCTCGCCGATGAGGATGACGTCGGGCGCCTGGCGCAGCGTGTTGCGCAGGGCCACGTCCCAGTCCGAGGTGTCGACCCCGACCTCGCGCTGCGTCACGATGCAGTTGCGGTGCGGGTGGACGTACTCGATCGGGTCCTCGATGGTGATGATGTGGCCCTGGCTGTTGGCATTGCGGTGCCCGACCATCGCGGCCAGCGTGGTCGATTTTCCCGAACCGGTGGCGCCGACCACCATGACGATGCCGCGCTTGGCCATGGCCAGGTCGTTCATCAGCGGCGGCAGGTTCAGCTCCTCGACCGTCGGGATCTGGTCGGCGATGGTCCGCAGGACGATGCCGACCTTGCCCTGCTGGACGAAGGCCGAGACGCGGAAGCGCCCGATGCCGGTCGGGTTGATGGCGAAGTTGCACTCCTTGGTCGCCTCGAAGTCGGCGGCCTGGCGGTCATTCATGATGGCGCGCACGAGGTCCTGCGTGTGCTGCGCCGTCAGGGGCTGGTTGGACACCGGCAGGACCCGGCCGTCGACCTTGAAGGCCGGCGGGAATTCGGCGGTGAGGAACAGGTCGGAGCCCTTCTTGGTCAGCAGCAGCTTGAGAAGGTCGTGGATGAAACGTATGGCCTGGTCGCGTTCCATGTGCAATCCTGCTTCGGGAGCGGTCGGTGGGCCGGCGGGGGTCAGGCCGGTGGCGGACCCGGGCTCAGCCGGGGAAGCTCTCCGGGGACTTGGCGTAGGTGCGCGCCTCGGCCGGGGAAATGATGTTGCGCTTGACCAGGTCGATCATGCACTGGTCGAGGGTCTGCATGCCGTACTGGGAGCCGGTCTGGATCACCGAGTACATCTGCGCCACCTTGGCCTCGCGGATGAGGTTGCGGATGGCCGGCGTGCCGATCATGATCTCGTGCGCGGCGACCCGGCCGCTGCCGTCCTTGAGCTTGATCAGCGCCTGCGAGACCACGGCGATCAGCGATTCCGAGAGCATGGAGCGGACCATGTCCTTCTCGGCGCCGGGAAAGACGTCGATCACGCGGTCGATGGTCTTGGCCGCCGACGAGGTGTGCAAGGTGCCGAACACGAGGTGGCCGGTCTCGGCCGCGGTGAGCGCCAGGCGGATCGTCTCGAGATCGCGCAGCTCGCCCACCAGCACCACGTCGGGGTCCTCGCGCAGGGCTGAGCGCAGCGCATTGGCGAAGGACAGCGTGTGCGAGCCGACTTCGCGCTGGTTGATGACGCACTTGCGCGATTCGTGCACGAATTCGATCGGGTCCTCGATCGTGAGCACGTGCCCGTAGACGCTGTTGTTGACGTGGTCGATCATCCCGGCCAGGGTGGTCGACTTGCCCGAACCGGTCGGGCCGGTCACCAGCACCAGGCCGCGCGGCTTGAGGGCGAGCTCGGCGAACACGCGCGGCGCCTGCAGCTCCTCGAGCGACAGCACGCGCGACGGAATGGTCCGGATCACCGCCGCGGCGCCGCGGTCCTGATTGAAGGCGTTGACCCGGAAGCGGGCCAGCCCCGGCAGGTCGAAGGAGAAGTCGACCTCGAGGTGCTCGTCGTAGGTCTTGCGCTGCGCATCGTTCATGATGTCGTACACCATGGCGTGCACATCGTCGTGGACCAGCGGCGGGAGGTTGATGCGGCGCACGTCGCCGTGCACCCGGATCAGCGGTGGCAGGCCGGAGGACAGGTGCAGGTCCGAGGCCTTGTTCTTGACCGAGAACGCCAGCAGTTCCGAGATATCCATAGGTCTATGCGGTCCCTTCAAGCGTGGCGCCGGCCGTCCCGGCGCGGCGCCAGCGAGCATACGCCGCCGCCCGAGCGACGCCGTGCCGGCTCGACCGATCGAAGCGGCCCGTACCAAGTTGGCGCGGCCGCGGCGGAACGGGCAAGCGTGGTGGCGACCGGAAACCGCGCGGCGGACACCGATCCGCTGCCGCCGCTCCGGCCGCCAGGCGCTACCTTACCGAAGCCTGGACCGGGCAATCGAAAAGATACGGTCGACTTTGGGTCCTTTCAGGAGGATTCGGGCCGGCGCACCGTGCGGGCCGCCGGCCCACGGCCCACGAGGCGCGGCAATTGCGGCAAGATCGCAAACATGACCGCCACCCTTGCCGCGCTGCCCGGCGCGCCGTCCGCCGCGCCGTCCGCGGCGCTGTCCGCCGCGCTGTCTGTCGCACCGCCCGGCGCCGGCCTGCCGCCGCTCGCCGAGGCCGAGCTCGCGCGGCTGCGCGCCGCCCATGCCGCCTTGCGCGCGCGCATCGACGGCGCGGCGCGCGCTGCCGGCCGGTCCGGCGAAGCGATCACCCTGCTGGCGGTGAGCAAGACCTTCGGTCCGGAGGTCATCGGCGCCGCGGCGGCGCTCGGCCAGCGGTCGTTCGGCGAGAATTACGTGCAGGAAGCCGTGGCCAAGATGGACGCGCTGGCCGCGGCCGGCATCGGCGGCCTCGAGTGGCACTTCATCGGACCCATCCAGAGCAACAAGACGCGCACCATCGCGGCGCGCTTCGACTGGGTGCAATCGATCGATCGCGCGTCGATCGCCCGCCGCCTGTCAGAGCAGCGACCGGCAGCCCTGGCGCCGCTGCAGGTGCTGCTCGAGCTCAACGCGAGCGCCGAGGACAGCAAGAGCGGCATCGAACCCGATGCCCTGGCGGCGCTGGCCGAGGCCGTCGCGGCCCTGCCCCGCCTCACGCTGCGCGGCATCATGGCCATACCGCGGCCCGGCCTGGCGCCGGCGCAGCAGCGCGCCACCTTTGCCGGGCTGCGCGAGCGGTTCGAGGCCCTGCGCGCGGCCTGCCCGACGGTCGATACGCTGTCGCTGGGCATGTCGGCCGACTTCGAGGCCGCGATCGGCGCCGGTGCGACGCTGGTGCGGATCGGCAGCGCACTTTTTGGCCAGCGCAGGTGAGCCCGACGCGCCGGTGCGGCGCCATGGCGGCCTGGGCCTACGCAAACCACAGGGGAGATCGACCATGAATCTGGCCTTCATCGGCGGCGGCAACATGGCCGCGGCCATGATCGGTGGCCTGCGCCAGCTCGGCAGCGCCGAGGTGCACATCGACGTCGTCGAGCGCGATGCCGAGCGGCGCGAGCAACTGGCCCAGGATGCCGAGGTGCGCACGCTCGAGGCGGTCGATGCGTCGGTATGCGCCGCGCAGATCATCGTGCTGGCGGTCAAGCCGGCCGAACTGCAGGCGGCCTGCGAGAGCCTCGCGCCGCTGCTCGCCGCGTCCGGGGCCACCCCGCTCATCCTCTCGATCGCCGCCGGCATCCCGAGCGAGGCGGTGGCGCGCTGGTGCGGCACGCCGGCGGTGGTGCGGGCGATGCCCAACACGCCGGCGCTGATCGGCCAGGGCATCACCGGACTGTATGCCCGCCCGGGCGTGACCGCGGCGCAGCGCGCCGCCGCGACCCGCGTGCTGGCGGCGATCGGCGAGGCCTACTGGATGAGCGACGAGGCGCAGCTCGACGTGGTCACGGCCATCTCCGGCAGCGGCCCGGGCTATGTGTTCTACCTGATCGAGGCATTGCAGCGGGCCGCGGCCGAGATGGGGCTCGAGGACGGACCGGCGCGCCAGTTTGCGGTGCAGACCTTCGTCGGCGCGGCCCAGCTGGCCCTGCAGTCGAGCGAGCCGGTCGGCGTGCTGCGCGAGCGCGTCACCTCCAAGGGCGGCACGACCGCCGCGGCGCTGGCGCGCTTCGAGCAGGATGGCGTGGCCGACAGCATCGTCGCCGGCGCCCACGCGGCGCTCGAGCGCAGCCGCGAGCTGGCGCGGACCATGGGCGGCGCCGCGGCCGCGGGCGTTCAGCCCTAGGCGTAGCCGGCGATCAGGCCCAGCAGCACCGCCAGGCCCAGCCAGTGGTTGTCGCGAAAGGCCCGCAGGCAGGCCTGCGGCTCGCGCCGGCGGATCCACCACAGGTGGCGCAGCGCGCAGGCCAGCGCGGCGATCCAGCCCACGGCAAAACCCCAGGAGAGGTGCGCCGCCTGCGCCAGCCAGGCCAGCAGCCCGAGGTAGACCGCGTAGCACAGCGCGACGGCGGCGCGGTCGGCGCGACCGAACAGGATGGCCGACGAGCGCACACCGATGCGCAGGTCGTCGCGCCGATCGACCATGGCGTACTCGGTATCGTAGGCCACGACCCAGAACTGGTTGGCCACGAACAGCCACCAGCCCTGCGCCGGCACCGACGCCGTGATCTGCACGTAGGCCATCGGGATGCCGAAGGAAAAGGCGACGCCCAGCCAGGCCTGCGGCAGCGGAAAAAAACGCTTGAAATATGGATAGCTCACGGCGATCGCCACCGCCGCGACGGCCAGTGGCAGGACCTCGGGACGCAAGAAGGGCAGGATCGCCGCAGCGGCCAGCGCCAGGACCGCGCCGACCCATAGTGCTTCGCGCGGCCCGACCAGGCCCTGCGCCAGCATGCGCCCGGCGGTGCGTTCCACATGGCCGTCGAAGCTGCGGTCGGCGTAGTCGTTGATCGCGCAGCCGGCCGAGCGGGTGAGCACCGTGCCGATCGTGAACAGCAGCAGCGGCGACCAGCCGGGCCAGCCGCCGGCGGCCAGCCACAGCGCGCCGATCGTGGGCCACAGCAGCAGGTAGATGCCGATCGGCTTGTCCAGCCGCACCAGGCGCGCGTAGCGCAGCAGCCGGTCCGACCAGGGCACGGCGGCGCGTTCGCCGGCGAGCGGCCGAGGCGCGGGCTGGGTGGAATGGACGGGCGGTTCGATCGGCATGGCGGAGGGCACGGGCCGGACCCAGGTGGCGGCGCGGCGCGCGCCCGGGCTCAGGCGGCGCGGCCGCGCGGCGCTTCGATTTTATGCGCGCCGACGAGACTGCAGCGCTGCACCGCCGCGCACAGCGCGCCGATCGCCGCCTCGCGGGTGAAGCTGCGCCGCCAGGCCAGCACCACGCGCCGGCTGGGCACCTGGCGGCGAAACGGCAGGTAGACGATGAAGGTATCGCGCTGCGCCCGCGCCGGCACCGAGGTGGCGGGCAGCACCGCGACGCCGATGCCCGCGGCCACCATCTGGCGGATGGTCTCGAGGGAGGAACCCTCGATCGGCCGGTTGCGGCCCTCGGCCGTGCCGGGCCGGTCGATGTCCGGGCAGGCGTCGAGCACCTGGTCACGAAAGCAGTGGCCGCTGCCCAACAGCAGATGGGTCTGGCCGGCCAGGTCCTCGACCGCCACCGCCTTGCGCCGCGCCCAAGGATGGCCGCGCGGCACCGCGACGACGAAGGGCTCGTCGTACAGCGGCGCGATGGCCAGTCCGGCTTCGGGCAGCGGCAGCGCCATGATCGCGGCGTCGATCTCGCCGATGCGCAGCATCTCGATCAGGCGCGCGGTGAAGTTTTCGTTGAGCAGCAGCGCCATCTGCGGCAGGTCGCGCTGCACCTGGCGCACCAGCGCGGGCAGAAGGTAGGGTCCGATGGTATAGATCGCCGCCAGGCGCAGCGGCCCGCTGAGCGGGTCGCGGCCCTGGCGGGCGATCTCGTGCACCGCCGCGGCCTCCTCGAGCACGCGCTGCGCCTGGGCGATCACCCGCTCGCCGACCGCCGTCGGGCTGACCTCGCCGGCGCGCCGCTCGAACAGCCGCACGCCGAGTTCCTCCTCGAGCTTGCGGATCGCCACCGAGACCGTCGGCTGGCTGGCGTGGCAGGTCTCGGCGGCCCGGCCGAAATGCCGCTCGCGCGCCACGGCGACGATGTAGCGCAGTTCGGTCAGGGTCATCGGCGAGCGGCTCGGTGCTGCGGCGGTGCGCGGGCGCGTACTGTACCGCGCGCCGGCGGCGTTTCCGGCGCACGTCCGGCGCGGGCCGGCGGCGTCCGCCCTGCGAGCGGCGCGGCACCCGGCCGGCCGCCCTTGGCCGCGCTCAAGCGCCCAGGAACCGGGCCGTGCCGGCGAACCAGCGCTCGATCATCGCCTGGGCACGGGCCGGGTCCTGGCGCAGCAGCTCATCGGCGCAGTCGCGCACCCGGTCGAGCCAGCCGGCGTCGCGCTCCAGGTCGGCGAAGCGCAGCGGCGGCAGGCCCCACTGGCGGGCGCCGAGGAACTCGCCGGGACCGCGCAGGCGCAGGTCGGCGCGCGCCACTTCGAAGCCGTCATCGGTCTCGTAGAGCACGCGCAGGCGGGCCCGCGCCAGCTCCGACAGCGGCTCATCGAAGAGCAGCACGCAGGTGCTGTGCGCCGCGCCCCGGCCGACCCGGCCGCGCAGCTGGTGCAGGGTGGCCAGGCCGAAGCGCTGCGCGTGCTCGACCACCATCAGGCTGGCGTTGGGGACATCGATGCCGACCTCGATCACCGTGGTCGCGACCAGCACGTCGACGGCACGGGCGGCAAAGGCCTCCATCGCGGCGCGCTTGTCGGCCGGCGTCATCTGTCCGTGCAGCAGTCCGACGCGCAGTTCGGGCAGCTGCTCGCGCATCCGGGCGACCCGCTGTACCGCGGCGGTGGCGTCGATCTCCTCGCTCTCCTCGACCAGCGGACAGACCCAGTACGCCTGGCGGCCCGCCGCGACCTCGGCGCGGATCGCCGCGATGACCTGGTCGCTGCGCGCGCCGGAGATGAGCTTGGTGCGGACCGGCTGGCGCCCGGGTGGCAGGGTCCGGATCACCGACACGTCGAGATCGGCCAGATAGGTCATGGCCAGCGTACGCGGGATCGGCGTGGCGCTCAGCATCAGCAGGTGCGGCTCGAGGCCGCCCTGGCGCAGCGCCAGGCGCTGCCCGACCCCGAAGCGGTGCTGCTCGTCGACGATCGCCAGGCCCAGGCGGGCGAACCGTACGTCGTCCTGGATCAGCGCGTGGGTGCCGATCACCAGATCGATCTCGCCTGCGCCGATCTGCGCCAGGACGGCACGGCGCTGCGCGGCGCCGGCGCGCCCGCCCAGCCAGGCCGGCCGGACGCCCAGCGGCGCGAGCAGCGGCACCAGGCGCTGCAAGTGCTGGTCGGCAAGGATCTCCGTGGGCGCCATCAGCGCAGCCTGGCAGCCCGATTCGATCGCCCGGGCCGCCGCCAGCGCGGCGACGATGGTCTTGCCGCTCCCGACATCGCCCTGCAGCAGGCGGTTCATCGGCACCGAGCCGCGCAGGTCGGCTTCGATCTCGGCCCAGACGCGCCGCTGATCCTCGGTGAGCGCGAAGGGCAGGGCCCGCTGCAGCGCCGCCGTCATGCGGCCTTCGCCGCTGCCCGCCTCGCCGCCGAGGACCGGGGCGCCGCTGTGCCGCCGCCGGGCCCGCGCCTGGCGCAGGGCAAGTTGCTGGGCCAGCAGTTCCTCGAAGCGCAGGCGCCGCCAGGCGGCGTCCTGCCAGACCTCGAGCGCCGCCGCGTCGAGCCCGGACGCCGGCTCGTGCAGCCTGTGCAGCGACTCGTCCAGATCGAGCAGGTCCATTTCGCGGCGCAGGTCGGCCGGCAACAGGTCGGCGAGCTCGGCCTGCTGCAGCGCCTTCGCGACGCGCCGGCGCAACCAAGTCTGGGCGACACCGTCGGCCGTCGAATACACCGGGGTCAGATGCCCGGGCAAGGGCGCATCGCCTTCGACCACCCGGATCTGCGGATGCAGCATCTCGATGCCCTGCGGGCCGATTCGCACCGGACCCAGGGCGCGCACGCGCCGGCCGAGCACCACCTGGGCCTGCTGCGACGCGTAGAAATGGAGCCAGCGCAGGCGCAGTTCCGCGCCGTCGTCGCGCAGACGCACGACCATCTGGCGCCGCCGCTGCTTGCCGATCTCGACGGCGGCGATCACCCCTTCGACCTGTGCGTGATCGCCCGCGGCAAGCGACAGGATGGGCACGATGCGCGTCTCGTCGACGTAGCGCAGTGGCAGGTGCAAGAGGAAATCCCAGTCGCGCACAAGGCCCATGCGGGCCAGCCGCTCGGCCGGCGTGTGCCGCGCCGCCGGTCGCGGGGCGGCCGCCGGCGGGCTTGCGCCGGGCGCACCCGCTGCGGGCCGGCGAGCGCCGGCCTTCTCCTTCTTCATCGAGCGGGGCTTTCGGCCACCGGTATCAAACGACGAGTATGGCTTCGATCTCGAACTGCGCGCCGCGCGGCAGGCTGCTCACCCCGACCGTGGAGCGCGCGGGATACGGCGCCGGCAGCATTTCGCCCATGATCTGATTGACCTTGGCGAACTGCCCGAGGTCGGTCAGGTACAGCGTGAACTTGACGGCGTCGGCCAGCGATCCGCCGGCGGCCTTCGCCACCGCGTCGAGGTTGGCGAAGGCCTGCCGCACCTGCGCTTCGAAGTCAGCGCTGACCAACTCTTTGGTCGCTGGATCGATGCCGACCTGGCCGGAAAGAAAGACCACCAGGCCAGTCTTGATTGCCTGCGAATACGGTCCGATGGCCGCTGGTGCCGCGGCGCTGTGGATCACTTCCTTTTTCATTTTTTCCTCCCTTGCTTGCTGCGGGACGTGCACCCGCGATGAGGCTCGATGGGGAGCCCGAAAACGACGACTTCACGAGCAAATTCCGAAATTCACCACTTTCGAACTTTTGATTGCTTTTAGATAAATTAAAGATATCGATAAATGCAAATAGTCTCTTTTAAAAGAAAATGTCGCGCCATGTCCAGACCCGGCTGGCAGCCGATGCGGTCCTGGCGAAGTTTGCCGGGCCGGCCTGCCGGCGCCTTGCGATCGAGCCCTTTTCACTCGGAATTGGCCAAGCTTTCGCCCCATATTCACGGTATCCCATGCGATGAGGTCGCCCGAGAATGCCTTGCAGTTGCGTTTTCATGTGATGCCGGCCGCCGCAATTGCGCTCCGGACAACCCGGAGACGGTAGCGAGGCCCGGTGCAGCCGCGGTCGGCGCAGGACCAGAACGGAAGGCATGTCGATTTCATGATGCACATACTTGGCTCCTCCCTGGTCGGCCACCGGCCGCTGGCGAAGCAACGCGGCTACAGCCTGGTCGAATTCCTGGTAGCTGTCTTGTTCCTGGCGACGGTCTTGACACTCGCCGTTCCCCGCCTATGGCACATGGGCTCGGAAGCGCGGACCGCCAAGCAGCAGGCCATCTTCGGCTCGGTCCGCGCCGCGGCCCAGATCACGCGCGCCTCGGCGCGCGTGCACAACCAGATGGGTCCGAGCGGCTCGGTCGAAATCGACGGCATGCGCATCTCGACGATCTACGGCTACCCGACGGCGAGCGCGGCCGGGATCGTCGCGGCAACCGGCCTCGATACGAGCAGCGACCAGATCACCCTGACCGACGGCGGCGCCAATGCCGGCAATTCGATCACGATCGCCTTGAATGGTGCGCGCGGCACCTGCTCCATCGTCTACACCGCGCCGGTCTCGGCGGAAACCCCGCCGAAGATCAATCTGCTCAACACCGAGCCCAGCGGCGGAACCGGCTGCTGACCGCCGGGTCCCGGGGCCGCGCCGTTTGCCATGCCACGCTCCTCGACCGCCATCCCGGCTCGCCGGATCGACGAGCGCCGGCCGGCCGCCGATTCCGCCGCGCCAGTCGTGCGCGATGACGACCTGCCGCCGCGCGACGTCCGCGCGGCCTACGCCTGGCTCTGGCCCTGGGTCATCGCGTCGATCGGCTTCCTGATCACGCTGGCGATGCTGCGCTGAGCGCAGCGCGGGCCGGCGCCGCCCGCCCGTGCCGTCGCCGATCTAGCCCTTGGGAACCTGGTCGAGCCGGGCGCGCATCTGCGCCGCGGTGACCGAACGTCCCAGCAGGTAGCCCTGCCCCTCGACGCAGCCGGCGCGCAGCGCGGCCTCGATCTGCGCTTCGCGCTCGATGCCCTGTGCGATGACCGCGGCCCCTAGGTGGCGCGACAGTCCGGCGATCGCCTGCACCACGGCGCAGACGTCGGCATCGACATCGAGAGCGGCCAGCAGCTGCGGGCTGATCTTGACGTAATCGGCCCGGCAGCGGCGCAGCAGGTCGAGCCCGCCATGACCGACGCCGTAATTGTCCAGCATGAGGCGCACGCCGCGCTCGCGCAGGGCGGTCAGGCGTACCAGGGCGACCTCGAACTGTTCGCCGTGCAGGCTCGATTCGGCCAGTTCGACGCTCAGCCGATCGGGCGCCATGCCCGAGGCCTCGAGTGCGCTGTCGACGATCTCCTCGAGCCGGGCGCCGCGGAACTCGCGCGCCGACAGGTTGACCGACAGGCCGATCCGCGCCGGCCAGGGCGCGCATTCGCCGCAGGCCTGGCGCAAGGCGCTCTCGCCGATCGGCGTGATGAGTCCGGTATCGACCGCGACATCGATGAAATCGCCCGCGGCGAGCAGGCCGCGCTCGGGATGGTTCCAACGCAGCAAGGCCTCTACGCCGACGATCTGCCGGTCGCGCAGCCGCATGCGCGGCTGGTAATGCACGGTGAACTCGGCCTGGTCAAGGCCGCGCCGCAGTTCGGCCTCCAGGCGCAGGCGGCGCGCACCTTCCTGGCCGATGGCGACGCGGAAGAACTCGAAATTGTGGGTGCCGCGTTCGCGCGCGTAGCGCAGCGCGGCCTGCGCGTTGGCCAGCAAGGTCTCGGCGCGCGTGCCGTCGTCCGGCAGGCGAGCCAATCCGACCGTGGCCATGAGCCGCAGATCGGTGCCGCCGACGCGCATCGGACCGTCGACCACCTCGATGAGCCGGCGCGCCACGGCCGTCGCGTCGACCACCGCCGGCAGTCCGGCCAGCGCCAGGGCGAACTCGTCGTCGCCGACGCGGGCAACCAGGGTTAGCGCGGCGGGGCCAGCGGTCCGCTCGCCGGCAGCGGCGGGTCGTTCCGCGCGCGCGGTGCCCGGCAACTGCAGCGCGGCCACCGCCTCGACGATGCGCTCGCCGATGCGCTGCGCCACCTGGTCGGCCGTTCCGAAGCCCAGCGCCTCGCGCAACGTCGAGAGCCGGTCGATGCCGATGACCAGCACCGCCGCCGGCTGCTCGGCGCGCAGCAGATCGCCCAGCCGCTGTTCGAGGCGCTGCACGAATGCCGCGCGGTTCGGCAGCCCGCTGGCCGCATCGAAATTGCGTGCCCGCTCCACGTCGGCGACCAGCTCGTCGCGCCGGCTCTGCTGGGCCTGCAGTTGCACGCGCGAGCGGGCCAGCTCGGCGCGCTGCACGGAGAGTTCGAACTCCAGCTGGCGGGCGTGCTGGTCGAGCTCATGCAGACGCTGTTCGAGTTCCGCGGCGCGCCGCCCGCCGCGGTCATCGGCCGCGAGGCCGCCGCGCGGCGCGCCGGCGACCTTGGCGACTTTGCTGGCCCTCGCGACCTTGGCGACCTTGGCGACCTTGGCGATCCTGGCGACCTTGGCGACCTTGGCGATCCTGGCGAATTTGGCGACTTTGGCGACTTTGGCGATCTTGGCGACCTTGGCGATTTTGGCGATTTTGGCGACTTTGGCGGCCTTGACGTCCTTGGCGACGACGACAACCTGTCCGGCCCTAGCCACCTTGGCCGACGCCCGCGGACCGGGCCCAAGCGCAAGCGGTGGCGCCGCAACGCCCGCCGCCGCGCCGCGGCGGCGCCGCGGCGCGGCGCGCCTGGCCGGCGCCTTGGCCGTCTTTTCGGGGCTGGTATTTTTCGCCGCCCGACTCTTTGCGGTAACCATCACGCATTCCGGAAGAATCTGCTGTTGCCCAGGACAAACGAGAAAGGCGCCAGCATTGTGACCCCACCCATGCGTGCCGTCCAGGCGATTTTGCCGAAGAAACGGTGCACCGCGACGGCGCAATCGAAATATCGATCGGCGCATGCCTCAATTTGGCCGATCGCACGCCGATACAGCAGAGGATCAGGCGGGCTCTTGCCCGCGCCCCGGCCGGAGCCTGCGCGTGATCCTGTTCCTCGACTACGACGGCGTGCTGCATCCCGATCCCTGCCTGGACGCGCGGCGCCTGTTCGAACATGCGCCGCGCCTCGCCCAGGCGCTCGCGCCCTACCCCGAGGTCGGCGTGGTGCTGTCGACGTCGTGGCGCACGATGAAGACCGATGCCGAATTGCTGGGCCCGCTGCCGGAAATGCTGCGCCAGCGCGTCCTGGGCCGTACGCCGAACTTCAGCGATTGCCGCGGGGTCGGCGCGCTGGCGCCCTTCCGGCGCCACGCCGAGTGCGTGCAGTGGCTGCGCGATCACCAGATGGAAGAGACGCCCTGGTGGGCCCTCGATGATCGCCCCGACTGGTTCGCGCCTTATTGCGAAAAACTGTTGCACTGCAATTCGCAGACCGGCTTCGACACACGCATGTACGGCCGCCTGACCAGCGTCCTCGAAGTGGCTCGCCAGCGCGCGGCGCGCCGGCTAGACTTCGAACTCGTCTAAGACACTCGTCGGTGCGAGGCACCGGCAACGCCTCCGCCGTGCAGTTTCCGAAGATCCGCCGCGCTGGCCCGCTCCTGGCGCCGCGGTCCACCGCCCGCCTGCTCTGCCTGCTGTGCCTGCTGTGCCTGCTGGCGGAGCGCCCGGCCGGCGCGGCGCTGCCCGACGAGATCCAGGTCTACGTCGACGACCTCAACGATCCGGGGCGCTACAGCCTGCAGTTGCATGTCAATGCGACGCCGGTCGGCGACGAGGAACCGCAGTACACCGGCGAGAGCGTTGCCGCGCATGGCGCGCGCCTGACCGCGGAATTCGCCTACGGCCTGACTCCCGACCTGGAAGCCGGGGCCTACCTGCCCGTGACCTATCCGGCCGACAGCGGCGTGCGCCTCGCCGGATTCAAGTTGCGGCTCAAGTGGGTCCCGTACCGCCAGCCCGAGAACGGCGCGGGATTCTTTGCCGGCCTCAATGGCGAATGGTCGGATGTCGCCTATCGCTTCGAGGCGGAGCGCCGCGGTTTTGAATTGCGGCCCATCCTGGGCTGGCGCGGCGGGCCGTGGCTGCTGGCCGTCAATCCGGTGCTGGATTTCGCGCTCGCCGGACCGGAGCGCAGCCAGCCGCCGACCGCGCAGCCCTCGTTCAAGGTCGCGCGCACGGTCGATCGCGGCATCGCCGCCGGCATCGAGTACTACACCGACCTGGGCCGCACCAGCGGATTCGAGCCGTGGTCCGAGCAGCAGCGCACGCTGTATCTGGCGCTGGACGTCGATCGCAAGCCGTGGAATGTCAATTTCGGCATCGGGCGTGGCCTGACGCCGGCAACCGACCGCTGGACGGTGAAGATGATCATCGACGTGCCGCTGGGGGAGTGAAGGCGGGCGCGGCGGCTGCGGGCGCGCCGCTGGCGCCATCCGCGGCCGGCGTGGCGCGCGGCGAGCGCAGCGCCGCCGCGCGACCGGCAGGGGCGGCAAGGCCCGGCGCGCCGCGCTCTTGCGGCTCGGTCAGGGTCAGCAGGACATCGGCGTACCAGGCGCAATTGAGTCCGAGCGCCTCATCGAGCAGGGTGTCGCGCGTCAGCATGTCGAGGCGGCCCGAATGGATCCCCAGCAGCTGCCACGGCAGCTCGGTATCGCGCTCGTCGGCCGCGCTGCGCCGCATGACCACCGGCGCGCCGCTGCCGCCGCGGTGGGTGCGCGCGTCGGTGAGAAAATAGCCCTTGCCCTGGAAACGCATGCCGAAGGACGAGGCGAGGCCGGCCTGGCGCGCCACCGGAAGGTGATGCAGCGTGTCGTGGAAGCCGAGCGGGAAGCCCAGCACGATCAGCGCGCTGCCGATCTCCACGTGGTAGTCGGTCGGACAAAGGTGGGCCGGCGTGAAGGCCCGATAGGCCGCGGTTTGCGGCATCGCGGCCCGGTCGAGCTCGATGAGCGCCACGTCGATGTCGCCGCCCGGGTCGCAACCCTGGCGCCAGAGGCTGATGCCGTCGCGGTAGAGCGGGATCGAGAATCCGATCGATTGCGCGATGTCCTGGGCGTCGACGTGCAGTTCGACCTGGAAGCGGTCAGGAAAATGGCGGGTCGGCTCGTCGACCATCACGTGCCGGCTGGTGACGAGATACAGGCGTTCGTCGCGCTCGAAGAAGAACCCGCTCGCATTGGTGAGCCCACGCGCGCCGTCGAAGGTGAGGATCTTCGCCGCGGTCAACAGCAGGGTATCGATCATCCGGCCGGCAGGCGGTGCCCGCACTCCTGGAAGGCGACACGGCGCAGGACCGGCCGCCGGGCTGGGCGGACTGGACGATCGGCATCGCCCAAGCGCGCACCGGCCCAGTATAGGCCGCGGCGGGGCGGTCTACGTCGGGGGCATTTCGCGGATCGCCCTGTCCAGTGCAAGGACGCCCGCGGCTGCTCGGCGGGCGGGAGCGGCGATCGGCGGCGATTCATGTTGGATTCAGTTTGGTGGCCAATGCTCGACATACGCCACGCCATCGCTTTTGGCCTCGTGCGAGTCACCCCGACCATGTCGCAGCCACCCCTGACCATCGCGTTTGCCGATCGCATCGCGGCCGAGCCGCTGCAGATCCTGAATCGGCGCTTTCGCGAGATCCGCGTGCTCATCCGCCGGCTGCAGGCGGCGGCCACGCGCCAGGTGGTGGCCGAGCGGCAGCGCGGCATGGAGCCGATCCGCCGCCTGCTGCTCGAATCGTTCGCGGCCGAGGAGCGCCTCATGACCGCGCTGACGCACTTCGGCTACCGGGCGCATCGCGACGACCACGAGACGCTGCGCCTGCGCCTGGATCGCCTGGCCGACGCGCCGGTGTCACCCGGCAAAGGGCGGCGCGGCGCGATCGAAGGGGTCCTGGAGCAGTTCATCGTGCACCACTACAGCTTTGACGCGATCTTCCTGCCCGAGCGCGCGGCGCCGGCCCACGGCCTGGTGCGGCTGCCGGCCGATCCGCACGGCGAACACCATGGCGGGCGTACGCCCCAGCGCCCTGGCACGCTGCTCTTGGCGCCCCCGGCGCCAGGCGCCGCACACGAGCCGAACGGACGATAGAACGGCCACGATGGACCTCATGGCGCGCGTATCCCATGCGACCCCGGTCGGCCCGCGCGCCGCCTCGACGCTGCGCCGCGCGTTGCACTGGCTGCGACGGGGCCGCGGCGACGACATCACGGCGTTTCGCCATGTGATCTATCAGCCTACCCTGGGGTCCGCCGCGGGCGGGGCCAGCCTGCCGGGTGAGGGCCTGATCCGCATCACCCTGGAAGTTTCGTGTGTCACGGGGCGGCCCGGCGGTCCGACCGATGACGCGGTGTTCCGCAACATGGACAGCTTCACCCCGACGCAGCGCGAACAGATCGTCCGCGCACTCTTCAGGTCGGCGGCACCGCTCCTGCGCGGCAGCCTGGAGGAGTTGCGGCGCGCGGGGTGAGCCTGTCACAGCCCGGTGGACCGATGACCGCCGCCGATCCAGCCCCAACGCGGCCACCCGGCCGGATCGCGACGCGCCGACGTATGCTGCGGCACGCGTGCCGGCATGCGGACCGGCGTCGCGATTCGCCGCCGCCGCCGGCCGGCCCTGCCCCCAATGCCAAGACGAACACTCCAGGCGATGTTGCTGTGCGCGATCGCGACCAGTGCGGCCGCCCAGGAACATGCCGGCGATACCGCGCCGGACCATCAACACATGGCCGGCATGGAAATGCCCGGCGAATTGGCGATGGCCGGCATGCTGGGTCCCTACCCGATGACCCGGGAATCGTCGGGCACCAGCTGGCAACCCGACGACAGCCCGATGGCGGGCGTGCACGCCAGCGTGGGCTCGTGGGCAACGATGCTGCACGGCGCGGCCAACTTCATCCACGATGTCCAGGGCGGGCCGCGCGGCGCCACGCAGACCTTCTCGAGCAGCATGCTCATGTACATGGGGCGCCATGAGATCGACCATGGCGCGCTCGGATTCCACCTGATGATCTCGGGCGATCCGTTCATGGGACCGCGCGGCTATCCGGAACTGTTCCAGACCGGCGAGACGGCCGATGGCGTGCATCCCCTGATCGACCGGCAGCATCCGCACAACCTCCTGATGGAAGCGGCCGGTTCGTACAGCGCCGACCTCGCGCCGGGCGACGCCGTGTTCCTCTATGGCGGGGTCGCCGGCGAACCGGCGCTGGGTCCGCCGGCCTTCATGCACCGGTACTCGGGGATGGACAATCCGGCCGCGCCCCTGGGTCACCACTGGCTCGACGCGACGCACGTGACCTACGGCGTCATGACCGCGGGCTACGAGCGCGGGCGGGCGAAGCTCGAGGCCTCGGCATTCAATGGCCGCGAACCGGACCAGGACCGCTACAAGATCGAGATGCGCAAGCCCGATTCGACCGCCGTGCGCCTCTCGTTCAATCCGACCGATGCGCTGGCCGTGCAGGTGAGCAGCGGGCGACTGGCAAGTCCCGAACAGCTCGAACCCGGCGTTGCGGTCCGTCGCACGACCGCGTCGATCATCGTCGAACGGACGATACTCGGCGCCGCGTCGCAGTCCACCCTCGCCTGGGGCCGCAACATGCCCCACCCCGGCTCGGCGAGCAATGCGTGGCTGCTGGAATGCGCGGCGGTCGCGAACGACCGCCATACGCTGTTGGCCCGCGCCGAGCGGGTGGCCAAGGACGAGCTGTTCGTTCCCGGCCAGGCGCTGTTCGGCCGCACGTTCACGATCGACAGCCTGACCGCGGGCTACATCTTCGATTTCGCGCGCCAGGGGCCGGTGCGCGTCGGGATCGGCGCGACGGCGACGGCCTACCGCTATGCGTCGGCACTGAACGCCACCTATGGTGCGGCCCGGGCGTCGTACCTGCTGTTCCTGCGCGCCCGCTTGTAGCGCACCGATGGCGCACGGGCAAGGCGCAGGCGCCGGCGCGAATCCGGCCCGCTGACCCTCCCTTGCGAACGCCGCGCTCGGCGGCGCCGGGCACACGGCCGCTCGACTTCGGCTTTGCGGCCGTCCGAGGGCCTTGTCCGCTTCCTGGCGGTGGGCTAATGTCGCGGACGACCGCTTCGGCGCAAGCCAGCCGACGCGTCCGGATCGGCCAACCCGCCACGATGAAGAACGCCAAGCCCGGGAAACCCGACCCGACCGAGCCAGTTTCCGCCTCGCGCCAGCCGGCGCGGCCCAGGGCAGGTGCGCCGGTGCCTGGGCCGACGCGCCGGGCGCCATCCGCACCGGGACGGGTGCTGCCGGAGGATTGGCGTGGCAAGAAAAGAAACATGGCCATCAACGACACGATCGTGGCCAAATTCAAGGTGCTCAACGCCCGTGGCCGCTCGCTGACGCAGATTGCCGACCGGCTCGGGATTTCCGTCGGCCGGGCGAGGAACATTGCCGCGGAAATCCGGCTGGGCAAGCGCTAGCCGCGGGCATCGGAGCGCGGCGCGCGCGTGCCGGAGCACGCGGCCAGCGCGCCTTCCGGCCTGGGCGCCCGGCGTGAAGACCGCAATGGATTGAAATCGACACCGGACGTTTACCTTGGCGCCAACCTGCATGTGCATTGCCCGGACCTCCAGCACGACGAATTCCTGCCACCGACAGCGCCATTCGGCCGACCGCCGCGCGCCGCCTTGGGCCGCGCCGCGCGCCCTCGAAAGAACGTTCGTTGCCATGGCCCTGGCGCTTTGCGTGCACGGGACCGCGGCGGCGGCCGAGGCGGCGCCGGAGCACTGGGCGGCGCGCAATGCGCCGATCTTTCGCATGGTCGCGAGCCCATCGAATCGAGAACCCGGTCTGCCGCACACCGGCGACCCGACCAGCCTGGCGCTGGACGCTTCGGGCTTTGTCTGGTTCGGGACCCAGGCCGGGCTCGAGCGCTGGGACGGCTACCGCATGCGAACGTTCAATGCGCATCCGGGCGACGCCTGCGCGCTGCCGTCGGATTACGTCCTGTCGCTGCTCGTCGACGATCGAAAGCGTCTCTGGGTTGGCATGCTCGACGGCGGCGTCGCCCGTTTCGACGAGGAGTCCGGCTGCTTCGCGCCGGTCGGGGCGACGGGCGATCCCCTGCGTAGCGCCCGCGTCGATGCACTCGCCGCCGACGGGAACGGCGGGCTCTGGGTCGGTACCGCTGCCGGCTTGAACCACGTGTCGGCCGATCTCGAGCACGCGACCGGCCTGGACGAGAAGGCCAGTCCGCAGGGTCGGCTCGGCCGCGAACACGTTCTTCGACTGCTGCGCGACCGCCAGGGCTCCTTGTGGGTCGGCACGAACCAGGGCCTGCTGCGGCAAGGTCCGCTCGAAGCGCATTTCGAAGCCTTCGCCCTGCAGGCCAAGGCGGCCGGATATACCGGTGTCGGGGCGATCTTCGAGGGTTCAGACGGGCGCATCTGGGTCGGGATGAGGGACGGCGGCGCCTTCGTGATCGACGCCGCCACGCTCAAGGCGACGCCGATTGCCGTACCCCTGCCCAGCACGGGCAACCGCGCGATCTCGTCGGTCACGGAGACGGCGAACGGCGAGATCTGGTTCGGGACGGGCGGCAACGGCATCATCGTCGTCGATCCGGTGACCTATCAGACGCGTTCGCTGCGCCACCGAAAGGGCGTTCCGACGAGCCTGGCCAACGACTACGTGGAAGCGCTGCTCCATGATCGCGCGGGCATGCTCTGGATCGCGGGCACCAATGGCATCGCCAGCATCGTCGATGGCGGCGCGGTATCGACGATCACGATCGACGACGATCTGGACGCGAACGTCCATTCGATGACGCGCATGGCCGATGACCGGATCGTGGCCGCGGTCGGCGACCGGATCGCGATCGTCGGCCCGCCGTCCGCGCGCCAGGATCCTCAAGCACTGAAGCTGAGCCCGCCGCCCGCCTTGCTGGCCTCGCTCGCGACGCCCGACGGTCGCGACCTGTTCGTCGTGGTCCGGCCTTCGGGGCTGGTCTGTGTCGATCCGCGTAGCGGACGGTCCTATCCGGTGACGCTGCCGGGTCCGGGCACGGAGCGCCGCCTCAACCCCCTGTACCCCGACCATGGCCAACTCTGGGTCGGCGGCTACGACGCGGTCTGGCTGGTCTCACGCCGCCCGGACGGCCGCACCGACATGCCCTGTTCGCCGGGCTCGCCCTGGACCGGCGTGCGCCGATTCGACCTGCGCAATGTATTTGCGATCACGGCCGGGCCGGACGGGACGATGTGGTTCGGCACCGGCGAAGGCCTGTTCCACTGGGACCGGGTCGCGGCGGCGCCCGAGCGCATACACCTTGGCGATGCGGCGGGCGGGCAGATCGCCGATCCATTCGTGAGTCGCCTGCTGTTCGATCGCCAGGGACGGCTGTGGGCCGGGACCGCCAATCAAGGCCTGTATGTGCTGCGGCCCCCGGCGGCGCCGGGCGATCGGGCGCTGGTGCTGCGGTTTCTTTCGAGCGAACTGCCGAATCCGGCGATCGACTCCATCCAGGAAGACAAGTCGGGCGGCATATGGGTCGGCACCGACGAGGGTGTCGCGCATATCGACGCCGCGACCTTCGCGGTCCGCCGCCTGGGGCGCCGGGACGGCCTGGCCATCTTCGGCTACTGGCTGGGCTCGAGCGCGGTCGACGGCAGCGGTGACCTGTTGTTCGGCGGCCAGGGCGGCATCACGGCCGTCGATCCGGATCGATTCCATCCGCCCGTCACGCCTCCCGGGATCGTCGTGACCAAGGTCTCGGTGGGGAGCCGTGAAGTTCCGTCGACGCGCTACAACGCAAGCACCGGCGACCCGATCCTCGAGGTACCGGTGGGCGCCCAGAGCCTTTCGGTCGAGTTTGCCGCGCTCGACTTTGCCGATCCGCGGCAGAACAGCTACTCCTACCACCTTGACGGCTACGACCGCGAATGGATGCAAGCCGGGGTCGACAACCGCATCGCCGCCTATACGAATCTGCCGCCCGGCGACTATCGCCTGCGACTGCGCGCCACCAATACGGCCGGCGCCTGGTCGCCGATCGAACGCCAGCTCGGCGTGCACGTGGCCGCCGCCTGGTACGAAACCATGTGGTTCCACGCTCTGGAGGGTCTGGCCGCCATCCTCACGACCATCCTCATCGTGCATCTGCGCACGGTCGTCCTGCGCGCGCGGCAGCGCGACCTGGAACTGCTCGTCAAGGACCGGACCCAGGCCCTGCTGCGCGCCGGCGAGGAACGCAAGCACCTCGTGGAGAATCTGGCGCACGACATCCGTACGCCGCTGACATCGCTGCAGGGCTTTCTGGAGTCGCTGCACCTGCAATCGACCCCGCTGTCCGAGGCGGATCGGGATCGGTTCGTCGGGATCGCCCTGCGCCAGGCCAGGAGACTCAATCGCCTGGTGCGCGAGCTCTTCGACCTGGTCCGGATCGACGACACGCTCGCGTCCCTGAAGCCCGATCCGTTCAACCTGGCCGAATTGATCCAGGACATCGTGCAGGAATTCGATTCGCTGACCGACGGTCGGACGATCCGCTTCCTGCTCGAACCAGGTGTCGAGGCGGTTCAGTTCGTCGGCGACATCAATCTCGTGCAACGCCTGATCGACAATCTGCTGTACAACGCGTTGCAGCACACTCCGGAGGGCGGAACGATCACGATCCGGCTGGCCAAGGATGGCGAGCAGGTTGTCGTCGAGGTCCGTGACACCGGCGAGGGAATCGCCCCCGACCGGCTGGAGCGCATCTTCGACCGCTACGAACGGGGCCGCACGGGCCGCACCTCGGGCGCCGGGCTGGGACTCGCCATCGTCAAGCGGATCGTCGAGTTGCATGGCGGGAGCATCCGGGCCGACAGCCAGGTCGGCTGCGGAACCGTCTTCACCGTGATCCTGCCTTTGCGGCCGGCGCCGACCGGACGGTGATTCGCGGTCGCGCCTTGGATGACGCGCCGGCTCAGCGCGCTGCCATGCGACGGCGCAACCAGCGGACCGGCGGGCCGATCACGGGCAGGTGCTGCCAGAGCTCTTCCGCCGGATCCCAGTAGTCGCGGTGCTCCTGGATCCGGCCCGCATCGTCGAATGTCAGGTGGCTGGCACCGTGCACCCTGAATCGGCGGCCGCCCAGGCCGAATTCGAAGTCCCAGATCAGGAAGGCGCGGTCGGTCCCGGCCAGGGTCTCGCGCACGACGAAGCGCGGCTGCTCGGTGGTGTCGAACATGTGCGTGAAGATGCGTTCGATGCGCTCGACGCCGACCACCTCGTTGAACGGATCCTTGAAACGCGCGTCGCGGCAATAGAACTCGCCGATGCGCGACAGGCTGAGCGGCGTCAGCGCGCCGTACCAGGCGGCGAGCTGTTCCAGGCGCACGGCGAGCCCGGGCAGGGTCCTGGCGGCGGGCGCGGCCGGTCCGGTCACAGTCCGAGCGCCCGCTGCAGCACGAAGAAGCGCCAGCGGTAGGGCAGCAGGCCGAACAGGCGCAAGGGCACGGTGAAGCGACGCGGAAAGGCGATCTCGAAGCGCCCGGCCTCGAAACCCTCGCGGATCTTGCGGGCGGCCTGCTCGGGGGTCTGCAGCCCCGGCATAGGAAAGGCATTGCGCGCCGTCAGGCGGGTCTTCACGAAACCCGGATTGATCAAGTACACGCCCAGGCCACGCGGATGCAGGTCGGCGTACAACAGCTCGGCCAGGTTGATCAGCGCGGCCTTGGTCGGACCGTAGACGCTGGCGTTGGGCAGCCCCAGGTAGCCGGCAACGCTGGCAACGATGGCGAGACCGCCGGCCCGGCGCTCGAGCATCGCCGGCAGCACGGTCTCCAGGCCGCGGTACACGCTCACCAGATTGACCTCGATCGTGCGGCGGGCCTGATCGGCGTGCACTTCCCAGGCCCGCTCGGGCTCATACTGCGCAGCGCAAAAGATCACCAGGTCGGCGCCGCCCCACTGGGCGCGCAGCATGGCGTGCGAGGCCTCCCAGTCCGCGGCCTCGGTCGCGTCCATCGGCAGCACCAGGGCATTGTCGCGGCGCTCCGCGACCGCCTGCAGGGCCTGCGGATTGCGCGCCGACAAGGCGACGCGCGCGCCGCGGCCCAGCAGCTCGTGGGCCAATGCGGCGCCGATGCCGCTCGAGGCACCGATGAGCCAGACGCGCTGGCCGGTCCAGTCGCGCAGGCGCGGGTTCAGCGGCGAGAGCAGCACGGGCGCCCCGATCACTCGTCGCCGGGGCGAAAGAACAGCGTCACCTGGCCCAGCTCGATGCCGAACTTGCTCATGCGCGTCCGGTTGACCAGGGTGCGCTCGTCGATCAAGTACATCCAGTCGTCCATGTCCATGTTCCAGGTCGAATTGCCGATCGGCACCTGCAGCACGTAGCGCATGTGGAAGGCATTGCCGGCCAGCTCGCCGATCGACTCGCCGACCACGTCGGCCGCGCGGCCGTGCCAGAGGCCGTCGGCCGTACGGCGCAGGGTCCAGGTGCGCTGCTGGCGGGCACCGTCGCTGTACAGGAACTTCTCCTGCAGCACGAGTTCGTCCGCGGCGGTGCTGCCGTCGATCTGCACGTGGAAGCGCTTGACGACCTCGCCGCCGCGCTGCTGGAACATGCCCCAGGCCTGGGTGTGCCCGGCGAAGTAGCGCTGCAGGTCCAGCGCGGGCCGCTGCGCGGCATATTGCTCGACCTGCGGCCCGGAACAGGCGGCCAGCAAGGTGACCAGCGCCAGCCCGAGGCCGCGCCATGCGCCGGCGGCGCGCAGGCTACTCGCGTTGCAACAGGACTTGCACGACATCGGTCCGGCCCTCCTCGAATCCGGCCTCGCAGTAGGCCAGGTACAAGCGCCACAGGCGCACGAAGGCCGCGTCCAGGCCGAGGGCCAGGACCGCCGGGGCCGCCGCGTCGAAGCGCGTGCGCCAGCGGCGCAGCGTCTCGGCGTAGTCGCGCCCGAAGGCCAGCACATCGCGCGTCACCAGGCCGACGCGCGCCGCGCCGGCGATGAAGCGGCCGGGCGTGGGCAGCATGCCGCCGGGAAAGATGTAGTGGCGGATGAAGTCGCTGCTCGCCCGGTAGCCGGCGAAGCGCGTCTCGGCGATCGTGATCGACTGCACCAGTGCGCGGCCGCCGGGTGCAAGCAGGCGATGCACCGCGGCGAACCAGCGCCGCCAGTAGACCTGGCCGACGGCCTCGAACATCTCGATCGAGACGATGGCGTCGTAGCGCCCCGTCAGGTCGCGGTAGTCGCGCAGTTCCAGGGTCACGAGGTGCTGCAGGCCGGCCGCGGCGACCCGCTGCTGCGCCAGTTCGAGCTGTGCGGGCGAGATGGTGATGCCGTGCACCGCGATGCCGCGCTGCGCCGCATACAGCGCAAAGCCGCCCCAGCCGCAGCCGATCTCCAGCACCCGCATGCCGCGTGCCAGGCCCAGCTTGTCGACGACGCGCTGGTACTTGGCATGCTGCGCGGATTCGAGTGTCAGCGTCGGATCGCCGCGGAACAGCGCCGCCGAATAGGTCCAGCTCGGGTCGAGCCACAGGCCGTAGAAATCGTTGCCGATGTCGTAGTGCGCGTGGATGTTCTGACGCGAGCGGGCCCGCGAATTGCGCCGCAGCGCGTGGCGCAGCCGGTTGGCCAGGCGCGAGACCCGACCGCCCCATATGGTCGTGGCGACGGCGTCCTCGTTGCGCAGCACCAGGCGCAGCAGCGCGGGCAGGTCCGGAGAATCGATCCAGCCGCGGTACAGGGCCTCGCCAAAGCCGATGTCCCCGGCGCGCAGGATCCGGGCACACGCGCGCCAGTCGTGCAGCACGAGCTCGGCGCTGCACGGCGGCCCGTCGCCGGTGCGCGGCACCGTGCCGGCCGCTTCGGCCGCGTGGCCATAGGTGCGGCGCTCGCCCGACGGCAGGGTCAGCGCCAGCTGGCCGACGCGCAGGCGCTCGAGCAGGCCCAGGAAGATGCGTCCGGCCAGCGGCGGCCCGGCCGCCGCGTGCGCCGCCGCGCGCGCGCCGTCGCGCGCGCTATCCGACGGGAACGGGGCAGCGCGGGCGGGGACGCCTGTCGCCACGCCCAGGGAATAGGTGCGGTTCACGTTTCGCTCTCCTCGCGATCGGCCAGGGTGTAGGGTTGCAGCGGCGGCGCCGGCTTGGGCACCCAGCGGACGCGGCTCAGCCAAAGGCGCAATGCCTGCCAGTGGATGCCGCCGACCACCGTCAGCGGCAGCATCGGATAGCGCAGCAGGGCGCGCAGCAGGCCGCCGCGCGACCACGGCAGCAGGCGCCCGCCGACCGCCGTGCGCAGCAGCAGGCCCTGCGCGTCGAAGTAGTCGATCGCCACCGAGCTCAGCTCGCCGGTCGTGCGCAGCCGGAATTCGTAGCGCCCCTCGACGCGACAGAACGGCGACACGTGCAGCGTCTTGCGGCACACCAGGCGATCGGCCGCGGCGATCGCGCCGCCGCCGGGCGGGGCGAGCAGGTAGCAATGATGCTCGCCGAAGGTGTTATTGACCTCGGCGAGCACGGCGCGCAGTGCGCCGGCCGCGTCGTGGCAGAGCCAGAAGCTCACCGGGTTGAAGATCATGCCCAGCACGCGCGGAAAGGTCTGCAGCCAGACCTGGCCGTCGGCGGGCAGCCCGGCGGCGCGCAATTCGGCGCGGATCCAGGGCAGCAATTCGCTGCCATCGCGCGGGCCGTAGTCGCGCCGGCGCAGCGACAGCGGGCGCAGTCGGTCGACGCCGAACAGCGCGCCGTCGAGCTCGGCCAGCCGCGCCAGGTCGACCCGCACCTGCACCACCCGGTAGGCGAAACGCCGCCCGACCGGCCGCAGCCGCTGGTGCGCCACGCGCCCGAACAGGAGCAGGCCGGCGACCATGTCAGAGGCTGGCCCAGGCCGGCTGGACGCCGAAGCCGGCGGCCACGCGCAGCGCCGAGCGCAGGCCGTCCTCGTGAAACCCGTAGCCGGTCCAGGCGCCGGCGAACCAGGTCCGCCGCCGCCCTTGCAGGCCGGCGACGCGCTGCTGCGCGCCCAGTGCCGCGCTGTCGAGCAAGGGATGCTCGTATTCGAAGCGCCCGAGCACCCGTCGCGGGTCGGGTTCGCGCCAGGGATTGAGCGTGACCACGACTGGCTGCTCGAAGGGCAGCCGCTGCAGGCGATTGATGAGATAGCTCACGCAGACCGGCCGCTCGCCGCCGCCGCCGCGCGCGGCGCAGACGTTCCACGCCGACCAGGCCTTGCGCCGGTGCGGCAGCAGCGCCGCGTCGGTATGCAGCACGGCGGTGTTCGACTGGTAGCGCACCGCGCCCAGCAGCTGCTGCTCGGCCGCATCGGCGTCGCCGAGCAGGCGCAGGCTGGCCGGGGCGTGCGTTGCCAGCACCACGGCATCGAAGACTTCGGTCCCCGCGGCCGTCTGCACCTGCACCTGGTCGCCCGCCGCTGCGCGCCGCACGCCCTGCACCGGCGTCTGCAGGCGCAGGTCGGCCAGCGTGGCGCAGATGCGCCGGACATATTCGCGGCCGCCACCGGTGACGGTGCGCCATTGCGGCCGGTCGAAGACCTGCAGCAGGCCGTGGTTGCGGCAAAAGCGCAGGAAGGACGTCGCCGGGAATTCGAGGATGTCGCGCGTCGAACTGGACCAGATCGCGCCGGCCATGGGCAGCAGGTAGTCGTCGCGGAAGGCCGTGCCGTAGCCGCCGCGCTCGAGCCACTGGGCCAATGTGAGGTCGGCCGGCAGGCCCTGCGCCGTGGCGGGTGCGTCAAGCGCCGCGCGGCCGCTGCGATTGAATCGCAGGATGTCGCGCAGCATGCCCCAGAAGCGCGGCGACACCAGGTTGGCGCGCTGCGCGAACACCGTGCCCAGATCGGTGCCGGACCACTCGAGCCGCCCGTCGTCGATCGACACGCTGAGGCTCATCTCGCTGTCCTGGGTCGGCACCCCCAGTTCGGCGAACAGGGCGATCAGGTTGGGATAGGTCCGCTCGTTGTAGACCAGGAAACCGGTATCGACCGGATGGCGTCGGCCTTCGAGCTCGACATCGACCGTCCGGGTGTGACCGCCGGCATAGGCCTGCGCCTCGAACAGGGTGACGCGGTGGCGCGACCCGAGCAGCCATGCGGCAGCCAGGCCGGCGATGCCGGCCCCGATGACCGCGATTCTTTGCCCCCCCGACTGCGGCCCCATGGCGTCGCCCTGCCCTGTCCGGATGCCCCTGCGCGGGCCCATCGCCCGTCTCGTCGCAAGCTGCCGGTGCTACGATGGCACAGGCCCGTAAAGAAATGTACCATAGCGTTAATAATAATACCCGTGAGTATCCTGCCCAAGATCCGCTTCAAGGACCAGGCTTTCCGCCTGCGCGAGGATGCCATCCTCGACGCCACCGCCAACACGCTGGCCGCCAAGGGCTTCGACCTGATGACGATGGACGATGTCGCCCTCGCGGTCGGCATCTCCAAGCCCAGCCTGTACAAGCATTTCAAGTCCAAGGACGATCTGGTCGCCGAGGCGATGGTGCGCCTGATCGACGGCGCCCTGGCGTACTTCGAGCAGCTGCCCGCCGACTTGGCGCCGGTCGCGCGCCTGCGCAGCCTGCTCGAATGGGCGCTGCGCGTCCGGCTGGCCGGCGGGCTGCCGCTCATGCCCTCGACCAGCGCCCAGGTCCGCGAGACGCTGACCGCCAACACGCGCTACATGATGCGCGTATTGAAGCTCAATGGTCAGCTCGAGAAGGTCGTGCGGGCCGGCAAGAAGGACGGCACGCTGCGCGCCGATCTGCCCGATGCGGTGATCCTGTTCAGCTACTACGCCCGCACCTGCGACCCGGCGGTCGAGTACCTGCGCCTGTACGAGAAGCTCGACGACGAGGCGATCGTCGGCTACATGCTCGACGTGTATTTCCAGGGGGTATGCCGCGCCGGCTGAGCGGCTGCCGTTCAAGCGGCGCCGGTTGCCTGGCGGCCGGTCAAGCCGCGCCGGCTGGGCGGCTGCCGGTCAAACCGCGCCGGCCGAGCGATCGCCCGGGCCGCGCCGCCAGGGCGGCGCGCGGCACCGGCGCGCCGCGCCGCTCAGAACGGCGCGGGGTGGCTGGCGCCGGTCTCGGATTCGGGCAGCAGGCTCGCCGCCGCGCGCGACGGCCACTCGATGACCTCGCCGCCGCGCGCCGCGCTCCAGATCCGATCGAGGCTGCGCGCGATGCGCGGATAGCTGGTGCACGCGCCCTCCTCGCCGATCAGCTGGAACATGGCGTAGAAGTGGCGCTCGTTGACCCAGTAGGAATCGAATTCGCGCAGCTGGCAGATGAAGTCGCGCCACTCGCCGTGCGTCGCGAAGCACTGCGGCAGGAAATCGCTGCGGTCGAACAGGCCGTCCTCGGATGCCGCGGCGATCGAATCGAGTGCGTACTGGACGCGATTGAGCTCGGCCAGCCGGCGCAGCGGCTGCAGGGTGCGCGCGTGGGGGTCGAAGCCGCCGTGGCGCGCCAGGTTCAGCGCCCAGGTCTGCATCTCCTTGGGCCCGCATTCGAACCAGAGATTGGTACGGCACACCAGCCTGCTGGCAGGCCGGCCGAGCTGGCTTTGGCTGGGCATGTGACCCATGTTCATCCTCCGATCGATCGATTGGCGTAGCTACCGGGTCACGATATCGGTGGATCGCCCGGCCGCATCGGCCCTGATGGGTCCGATTCGCCGCGGATTCCTTGCGACCCCGACCCTAAAGATTTCGGCGCGGTGGCCGATATCGCTCGCGGCAATCGATCTCCGCGGCGCCGAGCGGTTTGCGGCGACTTACCCGGCGTCGCCATCCGGCGGCGCGACGCTCAGCAGATCGAAGATGCGATGCAGGTCGGCGGCGCATTCGCGATGCGCGGTCTGCTCGATGCGCCGGTAAAGGGCGATGAGCTCGCGGCCGGTGCCGGTCAGGGCGCTGCCGCCGCCATGGGTTCCCCCTTTGGTCGATTCCACGGCAGGCTGCGACAGCGCCCGGTTGATCTCGTCGAGCAACAGCCATGCCCGCCGATACGACATGTCGAGCGCCTTGGCCGCGGCGGTCAGCGAGCCGGCCTGCGCGATGGCCTCGAGCAGGGCGATCTTGCCCGGGCCGATCGCGATGGATGCGCCCGCGGCGATGCGCAAGCGAAAGGTGGCGACCGGCGTGGCCGGCGCCGCTGCGCGTCGGCCTCGGGCGGGCAGCCGCGCGCCACGATTGGCGGTCGATTCGGTCGGCGTGCGCGACATTCGATTGGCCCGGAAAGGGTGCGACACGGCGGACGGGGCATCGTCCAGGGCCCCGTCACGCGATCCATCGACGCTAACCGAAGAAGCGATAGACCGCCTTGTACGGCACGCGCAACTCGGCCGGCTCGCGCGTGCGCTCGCATTGGCCCGCCGGCGCCTTGCCACCCTGGGTCTGGATGCGCTGGATGCTGGCCGCCTTGGCCAGGCGGCCGCCCGCCGCCGACTCCTTGACGCGCAACAGCAGCCAGGGTATCGCCTCGGCGTCCGGCCCCTTGTCGCGCGCCAAGACCTCGCCGACGATCTTGCTGCCATCGTCCAGCTCCCAGGTCGGGCCGGCGTAATGACGGCCGACCTTGTGGCCGGATTCGTCGAACAGATCGGCTTCCGGCGCGACCAGGGTCCATTGCAGGTGCGCCGGATCGTCCTTGCCCGGCTGGCAGCGATAGACCTGCACGCCGGTGGCGGCGACCACCAGCAGGCGGACCTGGCCGGCCGGCGCCGCCAGCGCGGCCGGAACGGCCGCTTCCGGCGCCATGTCGGCCCGCGCCGGCGCGGTCAGCCAGACCAGCAGGGCCAGGAACAAGCGGCCGGCGCGACCGCACGCAATGTGTTTCATGTCGCCTCCTTGTCCGCATCGACCGCGGTCGCGGCGGCCGGCCGGCGGCGGCGCAGCATGCCGCGCAACTCGACCAGCTGGGACTTGTTGATCTCGCCCAGGAACCAGACGGTGCTAGCGTACCCGAGCACGGCCAGCGGCGCCACGATGTACGGCGACCAGGCGCCCAGTGCCACGGCGATCACGGCCATCGCGCCGCCGCCGCATAGTGCCACCAGCGCGGTGCGGCCGAGCTTGCGGTCGAGCACGCCGCGCGGCAGCAGCCACAGGCCGCCGGCGACCATCAGGACTTCGCTGGTGACGTTGGCGACGCAGACGCCGAGCCCGCCATTGCCGGTGTGCTGCTGGAACCAGGGCACGAGCAGCGGATCGAAGCCGGCGCTGACGATGACGCAGCCGAACTGGACGATGGTCCAGGCGCGCTGGCGACCGGCGGCCACGAGGCTCGCGCCCAGCGGCATGGAGAGGTAGACCAGCAAAAGGTAGCCCGCCATGATGCGCAGGTTGTCGGCCGCCGGTCCGTAGTTGCCGACGCCGAACAGCGCCACGCCGATCTGCGGGAACAGGCCGCAGCCCAGCGCCACCGGGACCGCGGCAAGCAGGGTCAGGCGCAGGGCGCCGCGCGCGGTGCTGGCGTAGACCGGAACATCCTCGACGAACAGCCGGCACAAGGTCGGATACAGGGCCGCGATCAGCGCCGATGCCGGGAAGGTCAGCAGGCCGATGAGGCGGCGCGCGGCGGCGCTCCAGCCCACCGCATCGGCCGAGGCCAGCTTGGAAAGGAAGACCGCGTCGATGTTCGGCTGCAGGGCGAGCACGAGGTTGAAGACCAGAAAGGTCGTGCCCGCAGCGTGCATCTCGAGCATGGTCGCGCGGCTCGCCCGCAGCGGCGGCACATCCATCGCCTTGAGGCAGCGCAGCAGGACCAGTGCGCCGATCGCGGCGCAGGCCGCCTGGCCGATCAGGAAGGCGTCGAGCTTGCCGCCCAGCAGCAGGATGGGCAAGACGACCGTCGCCATGAGCAGCTGCGCAGCGACGTAGCTCTTGGCACCGAAGTCCGTGCGCTCGAAGCCGCGGAAGGTGTCCTGGCAGGCGTTGGCGACGCTCGTGCAAAGCAGCGCCGCGAACACGAGACCCAGCACGCCCAGGAACCCCGGCGCGTAATCGAGCTCGTACGCCGCCCCGAACAGCACCGGCAGCACCGCGACCAGCTGCGCGGCGCGCAGCGCGAGGCCGCTGCCGAGCAATTCGCCGGCCCGCGCGCGCTGGCGCGCCACCATCGCGGTGAGGGTCCCGGTCTGGCCCCATTCGATGAACAGGATGGCCAGCGCGCCATAGGTCTGGGCCAGGTACATGCGGCCGAAATCGACCGGACCGAGCTTGCGCGCGGCGACGAAATTGATCAGCAGCGACAGCGGTGTCGCGACCAGCTGGGCCAGCACGAGAAAGGCGGTGTTGCGCAGGACCAGGCGCTGCGCGTGCCCGGCACCCTCGGGCGCCGCAGTTTCCACGGACGGCGGCGCCGCCGCGGTCTCCGGCAAACCCGGACTCATGTGCCGAGGTCGCGCCCGGCCGTCCGTTCGGCAGTGACCAGACAGTCCTTGAGCGCCGCGCCAAGCACGCGGATATTGGGTTCCTGCAGCAGCGAATAATGGTCACCGGGCACGTCGAACGACGCGATGCCGCCGGCCGCATAGCCGGTCCAGCCCAGATCCGCGCCGACCCCGAGGAGTTCCGGGTCGACCTCCGTGGCACGCAGGATGATCATGCGCCCAGGATAGACCATCGGCACGAATCGGTGGGCGGCAAGCTCGAACGACCGGGTCAGCCAGAAGTCGCGCAGCTCGAACGGCACCGTGCGGCCGGCCGCGCGGCAGGCCGTGACGCGCAGCTGCTGGCGCAGTAGATCGCGGTTGCGCCGGTACCAGACCCCGGCCTTGCGCAGCAGATAGGACACGCCCTCCTTGCGCACGCCCTGCCCCCAGCGCTGCCAGCGCGGCGTCGGCGTTTGCACGCCGGGCCGGTAGCAGTCGATCAGCGCAAGGAGGGCGACCGGCTGGCCGGCGGCCCGCAGCTGCTGCGCCATCTCGAACGCGATGACGCCGCCGCCGCAGTAGCCGCCCAGATAATAGGGACCCTGCGGCTGCTGGCGGCGCATCTCGGCGACATAGGCTTCGGCCATCGTGGCAATCGCCGCCATCGGCGTGGCTTGGCCATCGGTGCCGCGCGCCTGGAAACCGAACAGCGGCTGGTCACTCCCGAGACATCGGGCCAACGCGGCGAAATTGAAGACATGGCCGCCCGCGCCGTGCACGCAGAACAGCGGCGGGCGCGTGCCGGCGGCCTGTATCGGCAGCAGGAATTCGAACGGTTGCGCAAGCGGCGGCGCGCACGGTTGCGCCGCGGGCCGCGCCGGCCCGCCGGCCACAGCGGCCGGCAACGGTGTCGCGCCGGGCGCGGCCGGTGCGGCGGGCACGCCCGGCGCCTCGCCCGCGCGCAGCCGCTCGGCCAAATATTCGATGGTCGGCCGCTCGAACAAGGTGGCCAGCGGCAGCTCGACGCCGAGCTGCTTCTCGATGCGGGCGAAGATGCGCACCGCCAGCAGGGAATGGCCGCCCAGCTCGAAGAAGCTGTCGCGCATGCCGATGTTCGAGGTGCCCAGCACCGATTCCCAGATCCGCAGCAGTGCCGCCTCGAGGTCGTCGCGCGGCGCGATCAACGTGCGCGGCGTCTGGTCGCGCTCGAGCAGCGGCGCGGGCAGGCGCCGCCGGTCGATCTTGCCGTTGGGTGTACGGGGCAATTCGGCCAGCGCGACAAAGGCCGACGGGATCATGTAGGACGGCAGGTGCCGCTGCAGCCGTTCGAGCAATTGCGCGCTGCCCGGGACGGCCGACGCACAGACCGGAACGACGTAGGCCACGAGGCGCGGTTCGCCCGAGGGGCCGGGAATCGCCTGGACCACCGCTTCGGCCACGTGCGCCGCATCCTTGAGCACGGCCTCGATCTCGCCGGGCTCGATGCGGTAGCCGCGCAGCTTGATCTGGTCATCGAGCCGCGCCAGGCATTCGAGCTGCCCGTCGGCGCGCAGGCGACCGGCGTCGCCGGTGCGATACATGCGGCCGCCCGGCGTCCGGGAATACGGGTCGGCGACGAAGCGTTCGGCGGTCAGGTCCGGCCGGCGAAAGTAGCCTTCGGCCACGCCCGCGCCGCCGATGTAGAGCTCGCCCGCGACGCCTTGCGGCTGCAGGGCGCCGTGGCGGTCGAGCACGTAGACCTGCGTGGCGTCGATCGGCTTGCCGATCGGCACGCGCGCCTCGCGGCCGCGCACGCGATAAAGCGTCGACCAGATCGTGGTCTCAGTCGGGCCGTACATGTTCCAGACCGCGGCGCAGCGCTCGACCAGGGCCTGCGCGAGGTCGGCGGGAAAGGCCTCGCCGCCGCACAGGACGGTGAGCTGCGGATCGCCGTCCCAGCCGGCCTCGAGCAGCAGCTTCCAGGTGGCGGGCGTCGCCTGCATCAGCGTCGGCTGCCAGGCGCGCATCAGGCGCAGCAGCGCCGGCCCGTCGGTCGCGACCTCGGCCGGCGCGAGCCGCACGCAGGCGCCGCAGACGAGCGGCAGCCAAAGCTCCAGGCCGGCGATGTCAAACGCGATCGTGGTGACCGCAAGGACCCGGTCGGTCGCGCCCAGGCCCGGCTCGCGGCGCATCGAACGCAGGAAGTTGTCCAGGGCGGTGCGCGAGATCTCGACGCCCTTGGGCCGGCCGGCCGAGCCGGAGGTGTAGAGCACATAGGCTGGAGCATGGCCCGGCAGTAGCGTGTCGTTGCGCACGGGCGACGCGAGCCGGCCTGGCGGCTCCTCGATGAAGAGCGGCACCGGCGGCAAGGCGGTCGCGTCCGCCGCCGCGTCCGCCACTGCATCCGCCACCGCGCTCGCCGCCGCGGTCGCCGACCCGGCCGCTGACCCAGCCGTTGTCCCGGCCACCACCCCGGCCGCCAGTTGCTCGAACCCGGCACGCGTGGTGATGAGAACGCCCGGTGCCGCGTCCTGCAGCACGTGGGCCAAGCGCCCGGCCGGATGGCGCGGATCGAGCGGCACATAGGCCGCACCCAGGCGCAGCACGGCGAGCAGCGCGGCAACCAGGCGCCGGTCGCGCTCCAGGCACACGGCGACCCGCGTGCCCGGCGCCACGCCCAGTGCGTCCAGGCGCGCGGCCAGCGCAGCGACCTCGTCATCGAGCGCGGCATAGCTCAGCACACCCCGCTCGTCGACCAGTGCCGGCGCCTGCGGCGTCGCGGCGACGCTCTGCGCGAAGGCCCGGAGCAGCGGCTGCGGCGGCGGCCGCACGGTGCGGTCCGGTGCGGCCAGCGCGAGCAAGGCCGCCCGCTCGGCACCGTCGACCAGCGGAATGCGCGAGATCGGCATGTCGGGATCGAGCAGGACGGTCTCGAGCACCGCGAGAAAATGCCCGGCCATGCGGCGCATCGAGTCGGCGTCGAACAGCTCGGTGCTGTACTCGAATCCTGCGGAACGCCCGAGCTCGGCATCGAAGACCAACAGGCTCAGGTCGAACTGCGCCGCGCCGCGCGACAGCACCACCGGGCGCACGCGCAGCGGCCCTTCGCTGCGGCCCGGCACCGGGGCGTTCTGGTAGTCGAACAGCACGCTGACGATCGGTGATTCGCCGGGGCGGCGCTCGACCGGCAGGGCCGAAACCAGCCGCTCGAACGGCAGATCCTGGTGCGCATAGGCGTCGAGGGCCAGCTCGCGAACCTGGCCCAGCACGCTGCGAAAGCCCGGCTCGGCGCCGGCCGCGCCCAGCCGCAGCCGCAGGGCGAGCGTATTGACCAGCGAGCCCATCAGCGTTTCGGATTCGAGCCGGTTGCGGTTGGCCACCGGTATGCCCACGACGAGATCGGCCGATCCGGTATAGCGATGCAGCAGCACCTCGAAACCGGCCAGCAGGACCATGAACAAGGTGGTGCCCTGCGCCACCCCGAAGGCGGTCAGGCCGTTGACCAGCTGTTCCGGCAGGTGCAAGGGCTGGAACGCCCCCGCGCCGCTGCGCCGCGCCGAGCGCGGCCGGTCGCTGGGCAGCTCGAGCGCCCGCGCGCCGTCGAGCTGGCGCTTCCAGTATTCAAGCTGGCCGGCCAATGCTGCGTCGGTCAGTGTTCGCCGCTGCCATGCGGCGTAGTCGACGTACGAGATCGCCGCGGCGGCCGGGTCGAGGCACGGAGGGGTGCGCCCGGCGGCGAACCCGTCATAGCAGCGCAGCAGGTCGTCGACCAGCAGGCCCACCGACCAGGCGTCGGTCACCAGATGGTGCATGCAGGCCGCCAGCAGGTGGCTCTGCGGGCCGATGCGATACAGGGCCACGCGCAGCAGCGGATCCACCGCGATGTCGAACGGCTGGCGGGCCAGCGCGGCCGCCCGGCCCATGGCTTCGTCGTCCGGCGCCGGCGCCCCCGAGACGTCGATCTGCGGCAAGGCCAGCTCGCGGCGGGCCGCAATCCGCACCTGCGGCTGGCCATCGACCGAGGGATAGTTCGTCCGCAGCACTTCGTGGCGCTGCACGACCTCGTCGAGCGCACGGTGCAAGGCGGCCGGATCGAGCGACCCTTCAAGGATCACGCCGCCGGCGACGTTATAGGCCGCGCTCGCCGGATCGAGGTGATGCAGCAGCCACATGCGCTCCTGCGAGAACGACAGCACGAGCGGCCGGTCGCGATCGACCCGCGCGATCGGCACCTGGCGCGCCAGGACCGGCGTCGCCGCGATGCGCGCCGCCAGGCGCGCCGCGGTCGGGGCCTCGAACACCACGCGCAGCGGCAGGTCGACGTCGAATGCCCGGTGCAAGCGCGACACGAGCTGGGTCGCCAGCAGGGAATGGCCGCCCAGCCAGAAGAAATCATCATCGGGCCCGACGCCGCGCATGCCCAGCAGATCGGCCATCAGGGAGCCGACCCGCGCGACCAACTCTTCGGGCGCGGCGCGCGCTGCATCCGGCGCCGCGCCGGCACGCCCCAGCACCGGCAGCTGGCCGGCGCCGTAGCGCTCGCGGCACACGCCGCGCTGCACCTTGCCGCTCGAGGTCAGCGGCACGGCACCGCGCGCAACCAGGACCACATCATGCACCGCGATCTCGTGCGCATCGGCGATCGCCTCGCGGATGGCCACGGCGATGGCGTCGGCGCGATCGGCCCGCGGCGCGTCGAGCTCCTGCACCACGACCAGCCGCTCCTCGCCCGCCAGCTCGACGGCGAAGGCGGCGCCGCGGCCGACCTCCAGGCGGGCGTCGCAGGCCAGCACGGTGGCCTCGATATCCTCGGGAAAGATGTTGACGCCGCGCAGCACGATGAGGTCCTTGAGGCGTCCGGCGACGAACAGTTCGCCGCCCCGCAGGAAGCCCAGGTCGCCGGTGCGCAGGTATTCGCGCGCCGCGGCATCGCGATCGCCCTCGACGCGGGCATGGAACACCGCCGTGTCGAGGCGGACGCGCTCGGCGGCCGCCGCGCCGAGCGCGCCGGCCGGTTCGCGCGAGGTCCAGTAGCCGGCGCCGACACTGGGACTGCGCACCCAGATCTCGCCGATGCGGTCGTCCGGCTGCCGGCAGCGGGTCTGCGGATCGACGATCAGCAGCTCGCAGCCGCCCAGCGGACGGCCGCAACCGACCAGGGTCTGGGCCGGACCGTCGGACGTGGCCGGGGCGACCCGGCCCTGGCCGAGCGCGCGCTCGTCGAGCGCCAGCTCGCGCGTGCCCCGGCCCAGCGCGCCGAACGTGACCGCGACCGTGGCCTCGGCCAGGCCGTAACAGGGCGTCAGGGCCTCGCGGCGAAAGCCGGCCGGCGCGAAGGCGGCGGCAAAACGCGCCATGGTGTCGGCGCGCACCCGTTCGGCGCCGCAGAACGCGACACGCCAGGCGCTCAGGTCGAGCGCGGCCAGTTGCTCCGGATCGGGCTGGCGCCGCACGCACAGCTCGAAGGCGAAATTCGGTCCGCCACTGATCGTGCCGCCATGGCGGGCGATGGCCGCCAGCCAGCGCATCGGCCGGCGCAGGAACGCGGCCGGCGACATCAGCGTGCTCTCGATCCCGGTGCAGGCCGGCATAAGGACGCCGCAAACCAGGCCCATGTCATGGAACGGCGGCAGCCAGGAGACGATGCGATCTTCGCCGGCGGTGCTGCCCAGGCGGGCCAGCGCGTCGATGTTGTCGAGAAAATTGCCGTGGGTCAGGCACACGCCCTTGGGCAGGCTGGTTGAGCCCGAGGTGTATTGCAGCAGGGCGACCGACGCCGGCTCAAGCGTCGGCGGCTGCCAGCGCTCGGCACCGGCGGCATCGGCCTGGTCGGTGGCCAGCCATTGCAGGTCGGCGAGCGGCGCCTCGCGCGCCAGGCGGCCGGCGAGCCGTTCGATGGCCGGGCCGCCGGCCAGGACAAAGCGCACGCCGGCGTCTTCGACGATGGCCCGCAGCCGATCGAGCCCGCGATTGCGCGGCGGGTAGGCGGGGACGGCGACCACGCCGGCGTAAAAGCAGCCCAGCAGGGCCGCGACGTAATCGAACCCTGGTACGTGCAGGATCAGGGCGCGCGCGCCGGCCGCTCCGGCGGCCTGCAATTGCGCACCGACGACGCGCGCCCGCCGATCGAGTTCGGCATAGTCGACGCAGCGTTCGTCGCCGTCCTCGTCGCCGAGGAAGCGGAAGATGGTCCGGGTCGGATGGCGCTGGGCCTGCCCGCGCAGCCGCTGCACCAGCGTGTCGCCGGCAACGGCGAGCAGCGGTTCGGCGGCGTCCGGTTCGGCGAGCGGATGGGATGCATCGGCCTGGCGGCGCCGCGGTCCGACGGGCGGCGCGCCGCGGCCATTGCGCCGATCCAGATGGGCCGGGAGGTCATTCATGGCGCGGGCCGCCTGAGGCCGGGGCCGGGCAGCCGCCCAGGGGCGAATCCAAGGGTCATGGGGCCCTGGCCGCTTGCCGCTCGAGGCCGCCCGGATGGCATCGACACGCCCGGCACCCGTACGAAGAACCGCTCGCTGACCATCCCCTAATTATGCCTGTTACCCGCCCCGGATAAAAGGGATTTGACCCGCAATGCAGGTCGAATTCGGCTCACCGGGCGGACGCCGCGTGCCGCCGCGCGGCTCAGCATTCGATCCAGGCCAGCGCGGCGGCGTAGCCCGAAGGCGCGGCAAGCGTTTGCACATGATTTGGCCGGCCGGCGATTTCGGCCGGTGCCCCGCAAAGGTGCAAGGCGTCCGCCGCGTCGCGCGCCAGGCACAGCAGGTCGGGCGCGAGTCGCATTCCCGTTCCATGCGCCTTGAGCAGCGCTTCCTTGGCGGTCCAGATGCGGTAGAACGCCGCCGGCTCTTCGGCCACCCAGGCGCGCTCGGCTTCGCTGAGGACCCGGTCGAGCACGCCGGCCTCGGGCGGCTGCCGGCCGATCTGCTCGATATCGACGCCCAGTTCGGCGCCGTGCCCGATCGGGC
>Ga0075030_100000246_pt1 | contig 45276 bp, 53 predicted proteins | sample LitLauG_LLR_2012_FD_71393 | JGI IMG/M metagenome (GOLD analysis project Ga0075030, IMG submission 71393) | Freshwater sediment microbial communities from Pennsylvania, USA - Little Laurel Run_MetaG_LLR_2012 | ecosystem: Environmental > Aquatic > Freshwater > Creek > Sediment | place: USA... | reverse complement strand
CGAATTTCCCGTCGGATCCGTGCTCGTGACCCTTGTCGTCTTCGACTAGCGCTATCTTGTCGAGGAGGTCGTTGAGCAAGGTCTTGATCGGAGCGGCCGTATCGAGGGTGACGACGGCCTCCCTGAGCGCGACGATGGCCGCGCGTCGACGTTCGGAGAGGTCTGGTTTCGGCGAGAACTTGTTGACGAGGGCGTCCGCGTCCTTGCCTCCTCCCTCTCCGCCGTCTGATTGGCCGTCCTGACCTCCGGAGCCTCCTTGCTGACCCGCCGCGAGCCGTTGTTGGGCCGTCTGCATGAGACGTTGAGCCAACCGCTTCCCACTGACGGAGATCGTCGGGAAACCTTTGTCGGTAAGGATCTTCGAATAATCGAGGTAGATCAGGTTCCCGTCTGCGTCCGTGAGCGGCTCTCCGCTCGAGAGAAGGGTCACTAGGGTCGCGAGGATCGTTTTGGTGACGTTGGTGTCGATCGGTTCGGCATACGCGCGGATCGGAGGCGAGTCGACCCCGAAGTTCCATATCCTCCACCAATCGACAAACTCGTTGATGACGATCATGATCCCGTCGAGGTCGGACTCTACATTTTGGAGATGGAGGGTGATCTTCTCGTCTGCTCCCTGGTCTCCGAGCCCGCCGACCTTGACGGTGTCCGCGCTAGCCGCCTCGTTGACTCCGGTCGCGAGCCGGATCTTCTGGTCGACCAGGCTGATCATGTCGGTGTACCCAGGAGTCGACGCGGGAGGCGAGACGACCTCGAGGCCCCACTTCGCGACCCCGTCATCATGCGTGTTGCTCGGAACCGCGCCGATCGAGCGGCTCATGAGCGACTCGGCCCACTCGAGCGCGATGTCGGCGTTCTCGACCGGCGTTTGGTTCTCGGAAAGGATCGTCCGGCCGAGCGGGTACTTGGCGATGATCTTCCCGTTCGCGAGATAGCGGCCGTAGTCTCCCATCGACTCGTAAAGGTCGAGGGCGAGGTCGATGAACGGGATAGCACCTTTCGAAATCGGTACCCCGTGGTTTTGGTCGTACTCCTTGTGGTTGGTATAGATGAACGCTTGAGGAAAATGGACGTCTTGTTGCTCGGCGAGAACCATTTGGCGTATCCCTCGAAAGTCGCCGGTGAGCGTGTCGATGAGGATCCGGCAATCGCGCGGGTCGAAGTGATGGAACCGCTTCACGGCCCAAACATACGGATAGTAGCGCTCAGTTTTGCCTGTGCTCCCTCCCGCGTCTCCTTTGGCTCCCTCGTTTGCGGAGACGACGACGTCAAACTTTGGGGTTATCCGAGGGCTGAAAGAGTGCCATCCAAACGACTTCGAACCGATCATCGTTTGGCGGATGAGGTCGGGGAGGAGCGGCCCGAGGATTTGGGACGCGAGCTCCGCGGCGGATGAGTCGTCGCATGAAAAATGGATGTTCGCTCGGCTCGCGGGGATCGCCGTCGCTTGGATCGCGTCCCAAACCACGGGATACCATCGAGCTCGGTCGTAATCGGTATACGAGACGTTGTCGACCCTCGCGGCCATTTGGATGCGGTCGGGAGAGTTGAGCGTGGATCCCTGACGCGCGAAGGGGACATAGCGCTGGTCTCCTGTCCGCGGGATAGCTCGAGTCGGAGGATGTTCGACTTTCCATGGCCTCGTGACCCATGCGATCGAGCGCTTTGTTCCTTGTGTGAACCTCGAGAACCAACCGGCCATGATTGACCGGAATTATAGCCCCACTTGAAACGAACATCTTAGAAACGACGAAGGCCGCCCCGAAGGACGGCCCGCCGCTCGTGCAAGGACACGCATGGATGAACATCGACCACTCCCGTTGTCGACTCGAGGACTATACCTTCTCAGGGAGCGCCTTTTGGTCGTCCGTTCCCGCCATGCGCCTCTCGGTCGCGTTCCCTGCAATTTGGACGATGAGTTGGTTCAGCGTGACCTCTTGGCCGTGTTTGTCCCTCATGACCTCGCCGCCGGTGGTCACGTCGACCCGTTCTTTCCATCCTCCTCGAGCCTTGAGGATGAAGATCCCCGCGGTCACGTTCCCGTCTAGCGCTTGCTTGAAAAGCGAGTCCGCGACCATCCTGATCATCTCAGGGGTCGCGGAGTTGATCTCTTCCCGGTAGTGCTTCCGAAGGGTCGGCTCGGAGATCTTGAGTACTCCCGCGATCTCCGTTTGAGGGATCCCCCATTTGACCATCGCTTTGACCGTCTCCCGGTCTCGCTCGGTTGGTTTGTGTGCCTTCGGCCGCGCCATGAGGTTTGATTATTCTCGTTTCTTAGGCAATAGCGCGGTGACGATGTTTCGAAGGTCTCTGATATGTTCGTCCTTGGCCGTCACGATCGGCTCGGTGTCGGGCCTCCCGCTCGGCCTTATACCGAGGTTCCAAAGTTGATCCATGAGCGATTGCGTGAAGTCTTCCCGCTGGTCTATCCTGACCTCGAGGAAGGGATCCACAACATAGGCTCCCTCGGTCTGCTTTGACCAAGAGCCGTCATTCTTGAGGGCGTAAAGTTCGTTAGTCGAGCTATGTCTCGCCACGACAAAAAACGAGTCCGTCATCCTCGAGTAAGACCGCTCGATGAGGACTCGAAAGTGTGCGAGCTCCGCGGCCGTGACGTCCTTACTCAACTTGGCCACCTCGATTCGAGCATCTCCTTCCTCACGACGTCAGCGTCCGGGACTGACTCGTCGCGGATCGAGACCTTACGATCGGCGTCGAGCGGTTCCCCGAGCATCGCCGCGACGAACGACCGAGGGAGCGGGTTGGTGAACCGCATCGGCCGTGCTTTCTTTTTGTTGGCGCAAACATCGCGTTTGAGTTGGTCATCGGGAAAGGGTTTCAGGTTCGAAGCTTCATCGATGAGGGTCGGTTCCCATCGCATAGTCCTCGAGTTCCATCGCGCATTTTCCATCAAAACAACCCCGAAAGGTCTGGAACCATGGTCGAAACCGGTTTGGGATCGTCATCAAACAACCCTGAAAGGTCTGGTTTAGGTGACTCGAGCGGTTTCTCGCCGAGGATCCGATGGGCGGCCTCCTCGAGCTCGAAACCTCGGAGGTACCGTCCGTTAGCCCTTGCCCGGTCGTAGGCCTCGATGATCTTCTTGACGGCCCCGGTCGACTTGACCCAGTCGACCCAGTCGGCTCGAGGGGTGAGGCCTGGTTTGTCTAGGTCGATTTCGGCGGCGAAACCGATGTTAGCGACTTCGACAAACGCTTTCTCGACTTCGGGATCCTCCATGTCGAGGATGGTCATGAAGGAGAGTATCCGGTCGACCAAGCCTCCGACCGACGAGTCGCAGAAACGCATGTCGGTGATCCGCTCGGCCCGTAGGGTTTGGAGGATCTCGTCCTTCGCCTCTTTGGCCATGGCCTTGAGCCAATCGGGGAGCGACCCCTTGATCCCGATCGAGCCGTCGTCCTTGATGTAGACCTTTTCGCCGGTGTGGTCGAAGGTGACGAAGCGGATGAGCCCGAGCGCCGAGGCTGAACCGTCGAATCCGGGGAACGTGATGATGTCGTGGAAGTGTGTTCTCATGTGTGTCCTAATAGTCTAGTTGTTTGATCGCCTTAGTTTGTCGTTGGTGAGGTTTGGTGAGGTTCGAGTCAAAAAATCGGCCCAACCTCACCACAAACCTCACCACTTTGTATGTCGAAGTAATGATTTTGAGAGTTGTACTGATCGCGTGATTTTTGGGAAGTTTGGTGAGGTTGGTGAGGTTTGGTGAGGTTTTTTTCACCCTGCGTCTATATCATTATAATTTTTTTGTACGTCTAGGGGAGGTATAAACCTCACCAAACCTCACCAATCCTCACCAAACGTCTCAATCTATAGTAGTTTCCACCTCCGAACTTGCAATCAAAAATGGTGAGGTTTGTGGTGAGGTTTGCTCGTTTTCGGGCTCTCTACCCCACCAAACCTCACCATTTTTTTGACTAATCTGACGGGCCGTCTTATCGCCGTCATTTTCGACAATTCCCGGGATGAGTGGTTGAAGCTTGACGAGATCCATGCGGAACCGGGTCGAGTTGGATCGCTCACCGGCCCGGACGATCCGTTTCCCGTTGCGGACGACGTCGATGTACTGGTTGAGGAGCCTTCCGAGCCTGGTCGCTTGAGTCTGTTCCGACTTGTCGGGCGAGACGAGTCCGGCTAGAAAGTCGTCCTCTTTCCAAAGTGTGAGAACCTCGGAGGCCTTGACCGACGAACCTTGGTGCATCATCCACCACCGGTCGTAGAAGTCGGCGAGGGCTCCCTCCTCGACGCTCGCGGTTACTCGGAGCTCCTCGATGTTCCCAAGGAAACCGGGGATCCCCGCGACCTCGAGGATCATGCCCATGGTGTTGCTCCACTCCTCGAAAGTTCCTAGGCGTCGGCCTTTGTACTGCCTCGGCGAGCTCGAGCACGGGCCACACTCCCGGATCCATTCCGTGACCATCTTGACGATGGCCGAGAGGATCGCCGGACGGTTCTCGGCGACCCACTTCTTGATGTTCGGGTGCCGGTAGACCGTCCTGTCTTCGGGTCGCTCGAGGCCTGAGTTGAGCCGGATCCAGGCCGTCCGTCGGAGGATGTCCCTCGAGAGTTCCGCGTTGTTGGCGGTCGCGACCCACGCGCAACGGATCGGAGCCCGGGCCATCTTCATAGAGCCGAGCATACGGTCAGTCCACGAGGTACCGGTGAGACACGCGGCGAGGGTGTCGGAGTCGACTTTGTGCGAGAGGTTGTCGAAGAGGAGGTAGGGAGCTCCGGAGAGGAGCGCGGCCCCGATCTTCTTTCTCCACTCCTCCTCGTCCCTCGATCCCGGCGTGACGATCACGGAAAGTCCTTGGGTCGGGATGAGGCAGACCTCGGCGCATAGGCTCTTACCTGTCCCTTGGACGGGAGCGTCGAAGAGATAGAGCGGGGTCGGCCCGACGATGGACGGCCTGACGACCGGGAGCACCATGAGGGAGACCGCGTGAGCGAGGTCGGAGTCGCCGTCGAAAGGAAAGTCGGCGAGCACTTCGGTCACGATGAAGTCGGCCGCGTCACGGGCCGACCCTTCAAACTCGGGGACGTCGCATCCTGTGAGGACGTAGGTCTTGGAGCTCGGATGGTAGCCGTTCAAGCCTGAGATCTCGCAACGGGCCGAGACCACGGGAGCGCGGGCCACGTTATAGATCACGGGGACGTCCGGCCATGAGTCGAGGTTGATGATGTTCTCGCCGATGTCCTTCGGTGGAAAGATGACTTTTCCTCCGCGTTTCCATTCGACGGCGGAGGCCATGACCCCTCGCATGGCGGTCGGAGTGAGCGCCTCGATCATCGGGTGTTCACCGTCGTTGACGACGACCCGGACGAGTTCCCCGGCCCGGACGTAGACCCTCGGCTCCTCCGTCCCTGAGTTGACGGCCTCGAGTGCCCGCGCGGTCACTTCGGGGAGACTCTTGTGAGCGACGTCGATCGCGTTGCTGAGGATGTCGTCATCGACATAGTCCTCGAGCTCGGCGGCCCGGTAACCGGCGACAAAGAAGTCGTCTAGCCCGCATTTTCCACCGTCTCCGAGATCCGGGAGGATGACCGCATGGACTTCCCTCGCCCCTCGCCTCTTGAGCATGGCCGAAAGCCTCGTGAGGGCCGACCTGACCGACGACTTGACCATGACGTCAGAGTCGAAGGCGATGAACACGGGACGGCCTTTGATCGCGATCCTGTCCCAATCGGCTAGCTCGAGGATCCCTCCGTCGGATCCTCGGCCGCGCCAATTCCAGACCCCGAGGAGGTCGATGCAAGTGATCCCGCGCATGACCATCGAGTCCGCTTTCTTGGATCCTTCGGTGATCCAAAGGGGAGACCCAGGATCCCCGAGAGATCCCCGGGCGGAGGGAGGGACGTCGATCCGGAGAGGTACCCCGTGCTGGGTCTCGTATTTGATCGGCTTCCCTGAGTCGTTGAGCCTGGGTTTGTGAGGGCGTATCTGATAGAGGTCGACCGTCCCGTCAACGGTATGGATGGGGACGACCAGGGCGGGAGCGAGGGCGGCTTGGAACTCAGGGAACCCGAGCGCGGTGAGCTCCGCGGGAGTCTGAGCGGTGAAGTACCCGCGCGACTCGATGACGGCCAAACTGAGCCCGGATCCTTTGACGAGGGAGTCCCGGTCAGAGTCGGCGAGGTACTTAGGCATCGATTGTAAACCTCGGTGTCCAAGGAGCAACGACGACCCCGCGGGACAAGTGCATTTGAGCGATGTAACCGGGGATCCTGTAACCTCGAGGAGGTTCAGGGACGACGTCGATGAAAACAGTGCGTGAGACGTCAAACCCTCGAGTTTTCACATAGGCCGGTTTGCCACAAAGGGAGCAGGTCACGGAGTTGAAATATCCCGGGTGAGCGTAAATGATGAACCGGTACGCACATTCCGGATCCGAACAAGCGGCCTCGAGGCCTTCATCCAGTCCGGTCACTTCACCCACCACTCCTCGAGAACCGGCTCCGCTTGATCCCTGACGAACTCGATGTAGACAAACCGTCCCGCGAGGCCCCTACATACTCTTTCGCCTCCCTCCGCTTCGAACGCTTCCCTATGGCGCTTGCGTTGAGAAAGTCCTCCCGCTTGGACAAAGACCGGCCCCGGGTTTTGAGGATCCATGCAAACGAGATCCGAGGCCAACTCCGTGTCGGCCCGCCTCGAGACGACCTTTCCCTTGACGAACGTGACCGAGTGCCGCTCGGACGTGATGATGATCCAACCTTTCGAGCGAACCCAAGCCTTAGCCGCTTTGGTCGTGAAGGCCTTTCCTTGGCTCCGTGGAGGCCGCACGGCCTTCTTGATGGCCTTGAGCTCGGCGGCTAGGTTTTCCGCGACGTGCTCGGCCGTCCTGGCTGACCTCCAATCATAGGTTTGTCTTTGCCACTGGTCAGGTTTATGGCGGAAGATGGGAGGGATGAGGAGGCCGTCGTCGTCTTTCCAACCTCGCGCCTCATAGTATTCGTAGGGAGTCTGTCCTTGATTCATGGTGTCCTGAGATAAAAAGGCCCGAAAGCGATCGCTTCCGGGCCGTGGTCTTTGCCCGATGAGGGCGCTTAGTCTATCACTGGGACGGACGCGGGAGCGCTCGTCTTTTGCAAGAGCTTGGGGACGCTCTCCGCCGGTTTGTCCTTGAGCGCGAGGATGATCCCGCCCCAATAATCGTCGCCGACGTCGCGGAGCCCGGCCAAGGTCTTGCCTAAGAGCTCGCTCGCATAGGCCGTCTGAGCGATCTTGATCCACTCGGCGGGCATGTCTTGAGGCGTCGGCCAATTCTTGCTCTCGGCCAACTTGATCAAGTTGGCGAGATGGGTGTCGGCCTTGACGGTCATGTTAGCCGCGGGAGGCTCGACCCAACAAGGATGAGCCTTGAGCTTAGGTTTCATATCGTCCCAAAGTTCCTCGATCGACTTCTCCGACTTCTCGCGTTTGGCCACGGGAACCCCGTTACCCTGCGAGTCGACGTGGAAAAAGTTGACCCAGGTCGGGTACTTGCCCCACTTGTTAGCCTCTTTGGATTGGCTCGCCTCGATCACGCATTGTTCGTCTTCCTTGAGTTGAAGCAGTCCCCACGCGAAGGAGATCGTCGTCCCGCTCGGGGAGTCGAATTTCCCGTCCATGTCGGAAAGCCAAGCCTCGACGGTGATCAGGCCGTCTTTGGTGAGGATGTCGGCCGACAAGTGTTGATAGGCCTTCTCTGAGGCGTCGTCGGGTTGGTACGTCCGGATCGTGATCTTCTTGAGCCGTCCGACGATCCTTGGCCGGACTCGGAGGTCTCCCTTCTTTTCGGATCCGGTCGCGATCTGACCTTTGTCGAACCGCCATGTCGGATTAAAGGGACGCTGGACTTTGACCTCGTCGTCGCCTAGGATCGTTTCGTCTTGGTTGATGGTTTCGTTACTCATCTTAGTTCTCGTTTCGTTTCTCGTTTTGGTTTCCCCGTCGCTTGACGATGTTACGGTAGGTTTCCACGCTCACGCCAAACTCGGCGCAAATGTCCTCGAGTGGCTCGCGCGAGGTTTTCACGCGAAGGATCAAGAGGTTCTCTCTCTCCCTGGAAAGCTTAGTAGGTCGCGGCATCGGGTTGGAGACATTATTTAGCCTCAGACCAATAAATGTCAAGGGTAGGGATTGACATTTCTTGGTCTGAGGCTAAATAATCCCGGCGAGGACACTCCATGGACTATAAACCGTGCTTTCTTTTCGCCGACATTGACCGACACGACCTCGAGCTCGCGATCCGTATCACGAGCTCGAGGCCTGAACCAGACTTCCCGATCCGCCTGAACCCGTTCCGGGAGCGGTTCACCGACAGGCTCAAGGCCGCGCGTGTCGCGGTCATCGAATCGAAATCCAACGGGGTTTGTCTCACCGAGCCCGCGCTCGACCTCGTCGTCCAAGCGGTTTACGTCGGAAAGAGCCTCTACGACTGGTCTGCGAAAATGGCCGGAGCCACTCCGGAAGAGATGCGCGGGGTCGCTCCTACGTTAGGCCGCGCGTTCAACCAAGTCCTCGAGGGGATCCCGAAGATCGCGACCGAAAAGGACATGTCCGACCTTTTCCCCGCGTTTTCGCCTCAAGCTTTGAAGATGGCGATGATGGTCGAGCAGATGCAAGAGGAGCTCATCCTCTGCAAACTCATGAAAACGGTCTATAAGATGGCCGAAGAGGTTCGGGTCAGCCAGGCGGTCAAACAGTGAGAGAGGGTTCGATCTCCTTCCGGGTCGAGGAACGGATCGCGACCGGGAATTACCAATGGGTCGAGCTTTGCGCGACGGTCAGCCACGTCCCGACGGACGCGACCGAAGAGGACATCGACCGGATGATGGGAGTCGCCGACGTGGTCGGTTTCAAACTCCGCGAGAGGATCCGGAACCAGATGGCCGCTGTGAGGTACGAGAACGTCCCGGCCGAGCCCGACGAGTCCGCTTTCGAACCCGCGCCTCCCGTTTCTCCCGATACTCCCGCTGACTGGACAGGACACGAGAAAAAAATCGTGATCGTTGACGAGTCCGGGAACGTGAACATCGAGACGGCCAAAGAGATAGCGAAAGAAGTCTCCGACTTCTTTGTGTCGTCCGTGAAAGTCGACCCGTCCGAGCTCGTCGGCGAAAACGAGGAGCATGACGAGTCTGGTTGGTCGGACTTGGTTCACAAGGACGGCTCAGTGACGTTTGAGATGAAAGAGTCCGGAGCCGTGATCGCTTCGGGGTTCATCTCGGCTCCCGGCGCCATGCTTGCATCCGAACCTATTGGCGCCGAGCAGGTGTTAGGGGACGACGAGGTCAAGATTCCCTCGAGGACGGTGACGGTAATCAACGTCGAGGTCGACCTTCCGGACTCAGGATGGTTAAAACTTCCGATGACCGAAGAGGGAGATCCAGGATGCGAGACCGCCGGTCAGTTGAAGGCCTTGAACACGGCTCTCTCTAACGCGGGATTTAAGGACAAAGCGAGGCACGAGGCGAGCTACGTCATCCTCCGGGATCCGGAACTAGGAGAATTCGAGATCGATTCGATTCCGAATTCTCTCCGCGACCTGAGCAAGGCTCACGCTTGCATCGTCCTCGATTGGTTTGAGAAAGCGACGTCGACCGACCTCTCGGTGATCCACAAACTCCTGACGTCGCCGAGCGTCGACCGGGAGAGGGCCAAGGTTCAACCGCGGCTCGAGGTCGAACCGGTAGCCGAAGGAGATCCGTCCAAGTGGATCCCGTGCGTCGCATGTGAAGGATCCGGAGAGAGATCGACGGGAGGCGTCTGTTACGCTTGCAAGGGCGAGCGTTTCTTTAAGGTTTGTCCCAAGTGCCAAGGGACAGGCAAGTATCCCGACCCGTTCGAGCCTACGCGCGGGGAGATCGAGTGCGAGTGCGACACGCGGGCCGTGCTCTCGGTCGACAAACCTGAGTTCAAACCGAAAAGCGTACCGGTCATCGAGGAGGCTCCCGAGGCCGGGACGATACAGGAGGACAAAGTGATCACCTTTTCACCAGGACAAAAATCCGCGATCGAGCGGGTCAAGAAAGCGATCCGCGCGGGAGAGGGCGGGATCTTCTTTCTCACCGGGAAGGCCGGGACTGGAAAGTCGACCGTGACGCGCGAGATCCGCGACAAGTTCAGGTCGGTCGTATTGGCTCCTACCGGCCTCGCCGCGGTCAATGTCGGCGGGATGACGGTTCACCGGTTCTTTGGGTTCCGAGGAGGGCCTCAGACGCGAAAACAAGGGAGCCTCGACCGGCCGAAAGCGGAAGTGCTCCGGAGGGCCGACGTCGTGATCATCGATGAGATCTCGATGGTTCGCGCCGACCTCCTCGACGCGCTCGAGGTCAAGATGCGGAAAACCATGGGGAACCGGAAACCGTTCGGCGGGAAGGTCGTCCTCGTGGTCGGGGACATGTGGCAATTAGAGCCCGTAGTGACCGACAAACCAAACTCCGAAGGGGTCAGCGAGCGAGACTACATTGAGAAGAGGTACCCGTCTCCGTTCTGGTTCGACGCTCTATGTCTCACGAACCCGAACAACCGGCTCCCGGGCCTCACCGTTGACGAGGAGGACGTCGACCTCCAAGTCGAAGTGCTTGAGCTCGAGGACGTGTTCAGGCAAAACGATCCCGAGCTTATCTCGGCGCTCAACCTCGTAAGGGTCGGAGACCCGAGCGGCATCGAATACTTCAACAAACGCGCGGGACTCCCCGTCCCGCGCGGTGACGTCGAGCCGGTCTATATCACGATGACGAACGGGAAAGCGGACACCGTCAACTCGAGCAGGCTCGCCAACCTTCCGTCTAAAGAACGTTGGATGTCGGCCGCTCAGGTCGACGGAGAATGGAAAGAGGACGAGTACCCGGCTCCGGCGTCTCTCATGCTCGGCGTCGGAGCCCGCGTGATGTTCACCAAGAACGGGATGTACTGGTGCGCTGAGGGCGAGGTCAATTACACCGGCGGCGAGCCTGAGACGTTCGTCAGCAACGGCGAGATCGGTACCGTCATCGAGCTCGGCGACGTCCCGACGGTGAAACTGAGCGACGGCCGCGTCGTCAAGGTCAGCCCCGTCCAATGGAAAAAGATCGAGTATGCGTACAACGTCGAGAAGGACGACATCTCCGAGATCGAGAAAGGATCCTTTACTCAGACCCCACTGAAACTCGCTTGGGCCATCACGACCCACAAGAGCCAAGGGCAGACGCTTGATTCGGCCGTCCTCGAGCTCGAAAAGAAGGCTTTCGCTCATGGCCTCCTCTATGTCGCCTTGAGCCGCGTGAAGTCCGTCGAAGGGCTCTACCTCCGCCGAAAGCTGAACCCGGCCGACATCGTCGTCCATCCCCGGATCCCGTCGTTCCTCAAAGGCGATCCCGCCGTGACACCCCCAAAAGCGGGAGCGGAGGTAGGGAGCCTTTTCGACTGATCCCGGAGCCCGGATCCTCATGGATCAACCCTCATGGAGGCCTCGTGGTCGTCCATGAGGCCTCCATGAGGGTTGGTTCACTACCAGATAGCCGGACGATCCGGCGGCCACATTTTCGACTTACCTACCTCCGATTTTCTCGACCGATACAAACACTATGGACACACCGTTCGACCTGACAATCCCGGGCCCGAAGGCTCGGGCCGCTGACGCGAGAATCAAGACGTCTCTCGCGTCAGCCTATAAGACAATATGCGACGAACTTCCCGAAAGCCGGGCCCGTTCTCTCGCCTTGACCAACCTTGAACTTTGCGGCCTATGGGCCGAGAAGTGCGCGAACCAATCGGATCCCGAAACCGAGGTCATCCGATGAAACCTCTTGGATGCGTGGTATTGATCGCGGTTATTTTAATAATCAGCCTTTTAGTATCGCTCGCCATGTGGGGACTGTGGGGAGTCGTCGTTCCTTGGTTCTTTCCTAACGCTCCAAGCAACATCGCTCATCCTCCGTTCCTTATTTTCTATGCGGCTAACACATTGATTAACCTCATGTTTAGCGCTTACCGAAGATCAAAGGACTAAACCATGAAACTCAGTGAAACCACTCCCATGCAACCTAAACATCACACCCTCAAAACTCTCGACACCCACTTTGACAAAGTCGCCTCCGGACAAAAGCTTTTCGAGGCGAGGGTCAACGACCGAGACTACCGGGAAGGTGACACGGTCGAGCTCGTCAGCGTCCTCCCGGCCTTCACCATGTCCGATCGCGCCAACGGATGCGCGACGGTCTACGACGACGACACCGAGCCCATCAAGTTCCAAGTAGGAACCGTGCTCAAGGGCCCGAAATACGGCATAGCGGAGGGATGGTGCGTGTTTTCCCTCCTTCCCATCAAAAAGGCTCATCCTTTGGGCATGGAGCCGGTCAAAACGGCCATTATCGCGACCGCTCTCATCGCCGCGATGGTGTGTATCCCCTTCGGCCTTTGGTGGGGAGTCGGCCAAGCTGATCAACGGGCCGAGAACTGTAAGGCTCTCGGCGTGAATTGCCCGACCGAGGCGACCCTCATGGATCTCGGAGGGATGGCCTACGTCGAGCATAACCCGAACGGGACTTGGAGCGTGAGGGCCGAGCCTCGAGACGAGGGGAACCCGGATCACCACATAAAACCCAACGTCCCCGAATCGGATCCTCCTTACGAGGTAGCTCCGAACGACCGACACGTGGAGGGGAAAGTCAGTGGGGTCTAACATCGACAAGTATGAAGTTACTAAGATCGCACACTCTGAGATCAGAAAGGCGGTCACTTCGGTCATCGAAAAGAACAAAGACATTGTCGAATCTCAAACGGTCGAGATGGTTCTTTCGATGGACATCGAGCCAATTTTCAAGGAATTGGTAAACGCTCAAGCTAAGGACGTCCTCGAGGATTGCGTGAAAGTCGCCGTCAGAAGGGCGTTATCCGACGCGATGAACAGTGAGGAAGTCCAATCGTTCATCAAACAAAAGGCCATCAACGTGCTGACGGGAGTCAGGATCGACCTTTCGAGTGTCGCGACGGTCAAAGTCAAGAGGGCCACTCATGGAGTTTAAGGTTCCAGGAGACAGACCCGGAGAGTTCCATGTCCTCCGGGTGGAACTCGAGGCGTCCCGGACGACCCTTCTGAAAGCCTTGAGCACGAAGCATAAGGCCATCGAGGACGCGGTCGAGGAGGCGATAAGCAAGACCGACCCCGAACAACTTGTCGCGAAGATCGTCCGGGACAAGTTGCCCCTTATCCTCGAAAACGCCATCGAAAACAGGTTGAGGGCTATGGTTGACTCTGTAACGAGGTCTCCCGAAGTCGCTGACAAAATGCGCGAAGCGGTTCGACAATCAATACTCAGAAAGTTTGGAGAAACAAATGGACAGGATAACGACTGAACAATTCAGCCTAACTAATTGCCACGTCTTAGAAGGACTGTCCAAGCTTCAAAGCAATAGCGTAGATTGCATAGTGACAAGCCCCCCTATTGGGGATTGAGAGACTATAGTCTTCAACCTACGATTTGGGGAGGGTCTCTAAAATGCGACCATCAATGGTCTAAGATGGTCAAAAAATCCGGTAACGGTTCGGTCAACGCCAAGATGATAGGGGACACACTTTCTCAATCGTCAGCGACTAGGATGCCTCATGACTCGGAACTATGCGACAAATGCGGAGCATGGATGGGACAATTAGGTTTGGAGCCGACCGTAAAGATGTTTCAAGAGAACATCTTGCTCGTCACGTCGGAACTTTACCGGATACTCAAACCTAGTGGAACGATGTGGCTCAACCTTGGCGATTCTTATTTTACAGGAGGAGGGCCCAGAAAAGAGAACAAAGACGGGAACTTCGACCGGGACTTGCAAGGGCCGCCAATACAACCCAATCGATTGCCGGGCGGAGCTCCCGTAAAGTCAAAAAGCCTCGTCGGAGTTCCTTGGAGGGTCGCGCTAGCTATGATGGACGACCAAGGATGGATCTTGAGATCCGAAATAATATGGTCTAAATCCAATCCAATGCCTGAAAGTTGCAAGGATAGACCGACAAGGGCTCATGAGCAAGTGTTCTTGTTCACTAAGAAAAGCAAGTATTACTACGATCCGTCTTACCTTCAAACCGAACCTCAAAAATCGAGCGTGAGGATAGACGGTTTGACTGATATGGTAAACGCTAGGGATGTTTGGAGCCTTCCCGTTTCAAGTAGTAGTGAAGCGCATTTTGCCACTTATCCCTCGGAATTGGTCAAGCGGTGCATCCTTTCCGGGTGTCCTCTCGGAGGTAAAGTGCTAGACCCGTTTTCAGGATCCGGCACGACCGTAGCGGTTTCGGTCGAATTAGGACGTTATGGGATAGGGTTTGAGCTTAGCCGAAAGTATTGGAACATGAGCGTTAACCGGATGAAGGTGACTAACCTTAACCTGTTTACCTCCTGAACTTTCCAGGGCAGCCGATCCTTCCGAAAGAGTCCTTTAGCTTGATCCGATCCTTTCGCTCGGTCACTGGTGAGCCCGGACGCTCACGGTGGCCGAGCTTTTCTACGATCAGGTCGGTCGCTTTCCCTATCGGTTCGATCGCCGTGCTCCTCGAGACCCTTCCGCCGTACCTCATGGCACACTCGAAAGCGAGGGCCCGCGCGATGACGATGTCGTCATGTTTCCCCGGAGGAGCGTTCATGGTGATCTTTCCTCCCGGCGTTTTCTCGTATTGGTAGGACGACAGCTCTCCCATTCCGACCGCTCCGATCGCAAACCCGTCCGAGTTCTCGTAGTCTTTCCCGACAAACCGGACGTCTTGGTTGGCGATCGCGATCGCGAGTTGGTTGATGAGGTTGACCTTCCGGAGGTTGTTGAAGATGAACGGGTCGAGCGGTTGGTCGGTGATCGACTCCTCGAGCGCTCTGAAAGACCGGTCTCCAACCCCGGTCGAGTCGACCAAGACGGGAGCTCCCCTAAACCTCTTGCACCGGGACGCGATCCAATCCTCGATGAGGATCCAGTCCATCGAGTTGATCCGGTCGAGAAAGACCTCGTCGCCGGTGTAGGCGTCGATGACAGAAACGACGGTGAAGTCCTGGTGTCGGCCGAGGTCGACACCGATGCAAAATTGGGATCCGCTCGCGCGAAGCCGCTCGGCCTCCTCGTTGTCGATCACCGAGACCTCACGGTAACCGCGGAAGATCGCGCCGACGGCGTCGAGGAACTCGGCGTAGATCTCCTGAGTGAGAAGGTGTTCGGGATAACCTTTGACGAGGTCGGCCATCTCCGCCGCGGTGATCAAGGGATTGCTTGAGGTCGGCATTTGCCACGAGGCGTATCCGGGTTCCTTTTGGACTCCAAGGTCATAGAAGTCTTTGACCCAGTTGTCGCCTCGAGGAGTGGTCGTGATGACGAAACTCCCCTCGTGGTCGATCAGGACGGGCCGGATATATTGGTAGTAGATCTCCCCGTTCGGCTCCGTCGCTCCCTCGTCAAAGCCGACTTGATCCAATCCTCGACCTAGGAGAGATCTAGGTTTGTGGCTCGATTTACCGAAAATCGCTCCGCCTGACCGGAACGCGACGACTTGACGTCCGGATCCCATCCTTGGCTCACCGGCGAGCAGGGATCCCATCGCGTTCCCTGTGACGAGGTTGACGCACTCCTCGAAGACGACGGAGCCGAGCTCGTAGTTAGGGCCGAGGCACCAAGACCAACCGCCAAGGGCCGCGCAAACGACGTGCTCGGCCGCCATCGCCTTGCTCTTTCCCCAACGACGGCCACAAATGAGAGACTTGAACCTAGCCCGCGACGTGTGGAACTCCATTTGTCCCGCGTGAGGACGGTAGCCCATGACCTCGAATAGCTTGAGCTTTTCCTCGATTGTGATCGATTGCATTAGCCCCTGGTAAAACGGCCGTTTGACCGACGCGAGCTCCTTCGACCTGAGCATTTAGAACCCGATAAACCGACCGGTCAACTCCGTCCAAGCGTGAGACTTGGTCACGTGATGCTCGACCGACATGACGACCAAGCGGGTCGACGTGTCGAGGCCCAACCGCGGGGAATAGACGGTGATCGCATCGAGAGGGAAAATGTCCGGTTGGATCCAATTTGTTTTGATCGGGACGTCGAGCCCGGGAACCCGGAGTACTGCGTACATTTGTTGGGCCGCTTGCTGAGCGAAAGAGGGACTCGCGAACTGGGAGTCCATCCAAACCGCTTGCTGTTGGTAGCCCAAAAAGTTGAAGGCGTTGACGTTATAGACCGAGTCGAGGTCGTCGTATTTGAAGACGATAGGTTCAGACTTAGGCGAGTAGGCGTTGACCCCGATGACCGCGGACGTATTCCGGACTTGTTGGAGATCCTTGGTCATTTGCATAATCTCGCATCCGTTGAGGTCGGTTCCGGATCCTACGACACCGGCGACGTCTGACTCCCAAAAAGTCCTCTTAATGGTCGTCGGGGTCATGAACTTCTGGAACCGTAGGCTCCCGTTGATGTCGACCGCGATGAAGTAACCGATCGAAAAAGCGATCTTCGCGAGGATTTGAAGGGGTGAGACTCCCGTGTTGCGTGTGAGCACGGATCCGGCGTCTCCGACCGGGAGATAGTACGCATGAGGCGACTCCGGACTCCCGAGGTCGGTTCCTAGCCCGAACGGAGCGTCCGGGACGAAGGAGGAGAAGTACATGTCCGCGATGTCGAAGTGGCCAAGCGAAGCGAGGTAGGCGGCCGCGTAGAACACGTTCCAACCGTCCATCCACGGGAGCGCGTAGCGAGGGTTTTGCATTTGGATGAAGCGGTCGCGGAGGCCCATCTTGAACATCGAGCCGTTCGTGGTCGCGATCACTTCGCCGGTCGTGTGGCCATATCCTGAGAACGCTTGTTGAAAAGCGACCAGGCCGCCGGGGATAGACCGGCCAAGCGTGACGAGGGCCGCGTTTTGGCCTGAGTTGACCGACCAATTCCCCCAATAGCCGAGGGCTCCGGTCGGGAGTATCCTTTGCCGGTTGTTGTTGAAAAGCAAGGATCCGGACGTCGTCACGATGAGCTCGTCGGGATTGAACTCCCAACGGAGATGAACCTCCTCCGGAGAGACCGCGACCGGTAGGTTGGTGTTCCTCATCGTCACCGCTTGCCAAACGAGGTCGACCGCTCTAAGGCAGACGCATTGATCAGCGAAAGGAGTCGACCGATAGGTTCCGTTGGTCGGCCCCGTGAGGTCAAGATGGTAGTAGCAGACGGGCCCCGAAAGGCTCGAGGTACTCGGGTTGATCGTCGCGCTCCATCCCGTAGGAACCGCTCCGGCCGTGGTGAAGGAGTAGCTCCCGAGTCCGGCCGGGTAAGTGTCCCCGATCGTGAACTCAGGCGAGTCGTAAGAGCACGAGACGTTCCACTTGGTCGGATGAGCCGAAAACGAAAGCGCGATGAACCGGAACGCGCGAACCTCGAGGGAGTTGATCAAGGTGATCGGGGCTCCGGTGTTGTCGACCCGGTTCTCCTCGAACACATAGGGGACATCGTTGTTCCCGACCCATATTTGGAGGCGTCCGGCAAGGAGGCGGAACTCGAGGTAGTTCATCGGGTTCTTTGGCGCATGGCCGACGACCCCGCTCGTGTCGTACTGGTCGTCCGCTTGCCCGAAACTAGCGTTTGTGTCCCCTTGGTCGCGGAAACTTTCGAGGTCTTTCCAGGTCGTCCCGTTGTCGGTCGACCTCGAGATCACGACCGAGCCGCCTCCGTCATAGTGGAGCGAGTAGAGGACGACGTTCGACCCTGTCCCGATCCCGACGCGGAACGTCGTGTACTTGACATAGTCGCCGTCTGAGACGTCGCGGTCTTGCTGGTCCAGGCGAGACCAAAGGAACGTCACTCCTTGAGCCGAGATAGTCGCGGTCGCGTCGAGATAGTACGACTCGGCCGTCGACGGCGAAAGTTGGAGGTCGAACTCGGTGAAGTTGTGGGGAGTGTTCTGCCTGAAAGTGAAAGGCACCGTCCCGACGTTGGCCCATTTGACATTAGGGGACGAGTCGCTCCCGAGCCCGTAGCCTACGGCCTGGTCGTGATAGACCATGACCGGCTTAGGGTAGATCGCTTGAAGGTTGTAGTCGGCAATAAAGTCGACGTTGGATCCCCACACGGCGGCCGTGTTGTTCCAAGGGAAGTCGGAGTACTCGAACCGCGGGAGCTTGACGTAAGTCCACCGTGATTGAGGGTCTTGGAGTTGAACTTGAGCGTAATCTTGGATCCTCATCGCGAACCTCCATGGAAAGGACGTCCGGGCGTTTTCGGAGCCTCAAAATGGCCGACATGCCTCGACCCGGAGGTTTTGACCGCGACCGGGGTCGGACACTCGACCACGCGAGCTCCGAAGTCCTTCATCCGTTGGAGGAGCTCGCGCTCCTCGGCGATATGGAGGCCTTCGTCAAACCCATGGACTCGAGTGAAAAAATCGACCCTCACAAAGACCCCGCTCGTGAAAGCGCCGTCGGTGAAACAAAGGCCGCCGTCTCCCGCATGGGTGAAAAGAGGGCAGACCACGGCGTCAGCCTGGCCGAAGTATTTGGAGACGGCCTCGACCGCTCCGGGGAGCGGGATGTCGTCGTCATCGATGAACCACACCCATTCCGTGAGGGATTGGTCTACTCCCCGGTTCCGAGCGAAACTCGCACCGCTCGGTTTCTCGATGACGACCGCCCCGACCCCTTCCCTCGCTTGGCTGAGCTCGAGGACGTAACCGGCGCTTTTGCGGCCGTCGGCGACAAGGACGACCGGAACGTCGTCCGGGAGGTTAGACATGAGAGTACGGGCCTCGAGAGGCCTCTCGCGGGTCGGTATGACGACGGTGAGGGCTCCGTCTTTCCCTGGTGACGCGAGGATCCTGCCTCCCCAGTGTTCAGGGACGTCCCCAAAATTGGCCCAAGGAATAAGTCGGGAAGAATGGTGGGCGTCTCCGTCGGACCGCTTCGACCAATAGGTTCGGGCCGTGGTCGAATAGAGGTGTTCGACCGTTCCATTTAACCCGGCTAAAATCCGGAAGTATTTCCAGTCCTCGGCCGCGAGGCGATGATCGTCCTCGACGGGGAACTCGGTCGACCTCGCGACGTCTCCCCAAACGACGACGGCCGACGTCTTGATGAAATTCTCTCTCTCGAGGCGGTCACGGTCAAACGTAAGGTCTCCGCGGAGTTGAGCCTCGGGATGTTCGTCGGGCCGGTACCTGAAACGTCCGGTCTCGGGATCTTTCCATCTCCACGCGAACGACGTCCTCGAGTAGCTCATGAGAAGGCCGGGACGCGACTCGTGAAATGCGACATGCTTGGCGAGATGGTCAGGGTTCCAAGTGTCGTCGGAGTCGAGGAAAGCGACGTACTTCCCGCGTGAGAGGGAGACCCCGTAGTTTCGCGCGGCCGCGGGCCCGCGGTTGTCCGCGAGGTTGAAGTACCAGATACGATCCTGGTAGTCAAAGAACCGGTTGGTAGCCGCTTGGCGGATCGCCTCCCAATCTCCGGATCCGTCGTCAACGACATAGAGCCGCCAATCCTGGAAAGACTGACGGACGACCGAGTCGATCGCTTCGAAAAGGAGGTCGGAACGGTTATAGGTCGGGATGACGACGGAGACCGTCTCGGGTTTCCCTTCTCGTTTCTCAGTGAGGAGGAACCTGCCCCGGCACCACTCTTCAAACCGCCTCGGCATCTCTTTGACCGTCTGGTGCTCGAGGTGGTGGACATAGGCGTCCCTGACTTGAAAGAGCTTGGTGTACCGAGCGGCCCGAGCGAAAAGGTCGTAGTCTTCGCCGAAGATCCGGTAATCCTGGTCGAAGCCTCCGAGCCGATCCCATAACCGCCGATCTATGAGGAAACAATATCCGCCTTGAGGGACGTAGGGATCCGAAACGGGGAGGATCCCGGAGAACTGAACCGACGCGATCCTCCACCACTTGCAAACTTTCTCATAGTTGGCATAGATGTCCTCGACCCGAGAGGGATCTCCAAGGGCCGGAGGAGAGACACCCAGCGAACCGACGCAACGGCTCGAGAGAGGGATCACCAACCCGCATTGATCTGAAAGGGACTCCCTGAGCCTCGAGAGGGATCCGGGAGAGAAAACGACGTCGTTATTGACCACGAGGAGCGCGTCATAGTTTCCGGGATGGCTCACCCCAATGTTGACCGACTTGCAATAGTTCCCGCGGTCTGAGTTGACGATCATCCTCGTTTTGGCTTTCGGGTTGTCGATGTCGGCCCGGATCGCCCCAAGCGTCTCGGGTTCGGAGCCGTTGTCGACCAAGACGATAGAATCCCCGTCCTTCATCTCCGCGCGGAGCGACATCAAAGTTTGAGTTAAGAGAAAAGGTTTGTCGAGTGTTGGGATGACGATCCTGATATTCATTAGTCTCTCCGTGGACATGCGCGACAATTCGAATTGTCTCCGCTCTTTACATAGTAAAAATTAGCGAGGAAAAGCTGATAGCTAGCGTTGTCGTCAACGATTTTGGCCCATGGGTCGACGTTGAAGTCTCCGATCTTGAGCCGCGCGAGGCAAGACCAGGCCGTACCGTCGTAATCGACATACATCTCTTTGGGGACTTCTTTGAACTCGGGAGGCTCGTCCGAGACGTCGGGAGGAGGAGGCACCCTTTTTGCCGAGTACCCGATCACGTCGACCTCCCCTACCACGAACGCGACGTCGACAAGTGCGGCCACAAGTTGAGTTACGAAAACATTGTCGGTGACCGTGGTCGTTATCCCGAGCGCGGTCGTGACGAAAACATTAGTTATGTAATTAAGCTGTGTGCCGTTGTATTGTTCAACCGCGAATTGCACTTCGTTTACTTTATAGAGGATGTCGTTCCCGTGAGTGTAGTTTGGTACTGTGAGTTGAGGAGGGTAGTTAAAAGTCGTGTTGGTCTGGTTTTGCTGGATCGTGGTGATCCCTACCAGGGTCGTCGTATAACCTAAAGTGTTTACTCCCGTTGCGGTGTAGGTCGTGGTGTGGTCTAACGCGGTCGTCGCCGTCGTGCTTGCCACGCTTCCGGGAGGGTTGGAAAGTGCAAACCCCGCGACGGCCGTACCGTTCAATATCCCACCGTAGTTTGTGGTCGTCGGGAAGTAAGTTGCGGGTGTCGTCGTGAAGGTCTGATAAACCGTCGTCGTCCCGCCGGGGACGGTCAAGTAAGGAGGGTTCGTGACCGTGGTCTCGGCCGTGACAACCCAGTCCCAAAATGCTCTCGCCGCGGTGATCGATGTCAAATGAGGCCCCGTAGTCCCCGTGGTTCCCCTCGGAGACGTCCCTCCGCATGGAGACAGTCCGTAGAACATGATGTCGGCCCATCTCCGGATCTTTCGCGGGTCGGTGTTGTCGATGATCGCGTTCGGGTTGGCCGTCGAGAATTCCGGCATTTGAACGACGAGGTTGAGCCCGGCGGCATCGGCCGCGATCCTCGCCTTCGCAACGTTCTCGAGAGTCTTGTCACGGAGGAACCGGAGCGACTCCTCGACCCGGTCGGTGACGTGGTGGTCGGCCGGAACCATGAGGAGTTGTTCCCCATGCTCCTTCCGTCCGATCCCGAGCTCGGCGCAAAGTTCAACCCACGGAGCGAGCTCCTCGATGTTGCTCGCCATCGCGGTGAACTGAGAGTCGACTTTGGATCCAGGTTTGGCGGCCTTGAAAGCTTTGACGGACTTGACCAAGTGAGCGAGGTTCCCCTTTCTCATCCTTGAGTAGCCTTCGGGAGTACCGGCATCGATCGACACCGAGACATGAGGGGATTCTCCGACTGATTCGAGAACTCGAGGGAGGTCGAGGTAGTGTCCGTTGGTAAAGAAAAAGAGGCTTTTCCCGGCCTCTATGACGTCTTTCGCGGCTTGGCAGAACATAGCGCCAAGGGTTGGCTCACCTAGACCGCCTAGCTCGACGTGGTCGACGTGAGGAAAGACTTTCTCTTTGACATGAGCCCAAGTTTCAGGGCTCATGTCATCAGCGACCGGGAGCTCGTCGCGGCCGTCCGTGAAAACGACCGTCCCTCGCTTTTTCCGGCCTTCGTTTCCGCCCCCGGCTAGTGCTTCCCTTTCGCAGAAGAAACAACCTAGGTTGCATCCCGCGGCGATCCGGACATGCACCGACCGGGGACGGAAAACGTACCTCATCAGAGGTTTGTGATCGCCGCGTTGATGAGGGTCTTGGCGAGCGTTTGGATCGCCGTCTCGATGGTAGCTACCGTAGTCTCGATGCTCGAGATCGTCGCCGCGTCAGTGATTTTGGCCGTCGCGAGGACGTTTTGGATGTCAGCCGGAGGGATCGTCATCGCACGGACGATAGCCGTGTCGATCGCTCCCTCTTGGGACTCCGCGATGCTCTTGATCACGGGGAGCAAGAGCCCGACCAACGGGCCGCCTCCGAGGACTGAGGAGAGGGTCAAACCTGCTCCATAAGTCTTCTCTTCGGCTGAGTCCGGAGAAGTGCCCGCATCGGCGGCCGGAGCCACAGACTGAGGGTATTGCCAAGAACGCGGGCCGGTTCCTTGAGCGACCGAAGTCATCCAAACGGGATTACCGTACCCGTCGCCGATGACCTTGAGGTTGACCGTCGTGTCACTAAAGACGGCCGTGACGATCGCCGGAGCGAGGTCTCCCGCCTTAGCGTTTCCGCCGATCGATTGAGCCTCCTCGATGGTCAAGCAGACTAAGACGATTAGGCCGAGATAGGGTTTCATGATCCTCCGTTGATGGTCTTTTGGAGCTCCGACACGACTTGGTCGTGAGTGAGTCCGGTGGTCGAGACTCCGAGCTCGGTCGCGAGGGTAAAGAGCTCCGGGTCGGTCAGTTCGGCGAGGTTCCCAGTATGAGGCCTCGGAGTGGGTTCGGCGACCGGCTCAGGCTCAGGCTTAGGCCAATCGAAAGCGACGACTTTCGCGGTGACGTCCGGAGAGGGGACGCATTTGAGTCCCTCGAGCCAAGCGACGACGGCGGGGAGTTGAATATGGTCGGCGTCCGGCTGTTCGTTTCGGAACGCGGTCGCCTCAGATTCTACGGTTGACTTTTCATCGACGGGGATCCGGCGGAGAAGGACGTGCCCTCCTACGGTGTAGATCACGGTCGAGAGTTCTGACCCGAGAGGGTCAGTCCAGTTCATGAACGGAGTCATTGGGGTTAACCTGCCTTCGTTTGAAGGCGTCGACATTTTACTCAGGTCGGTGGTATCATCCGTCCGTCGCTTGAGATACGACAAGCGCGGTTCGATCCTCAACCCCCAACCATACTTAACCCCGTGAGCCCGAGCGAGCTTACGGGGTTCTTTTTGTTAAGGGGTCGAGCGCCTCGATGCGGCTCCGTTCGTTGCGAAGTCGAGAGAGGTCTTTCCTTGAGCGACGATGACCGCGTTGCTCTTGAGTTGGCGGCCGTCCGAATCAGAGACGACGACCCGGATCGTGACCTCAGACCTTGAGGTCGACCCGCTCGGGTTGACGATGTCGCCAAACCCTGAGAACCGGGATCCTCCTCGAGGCTCCACTCCGGCGAGGGCGTCGTCCCGGAAGTTTCGAGGGTCTCCCGAACCGAGCATCCTCGCGAACTGAGGGTACATAGACCGAGCTCCTCGAGTCTGCTCCTCCGTTCCACCGAAAGCGCGGTGAAAGAGCCCCGTCGCCGCAAACTCCCGGTGAGTGAACTGACTCATAAAGAGGCGGCCGCTTTGAGGGACGTTGAGGACTTCCGAGATCAACCTTTGATCCCAACCGTTCGAATAAGCCTCGGCCGCTTGGAGCCCTTCGACCGCGGCCGCGTTTCTCGCCTCGGTAAAGTCGGCCTCCATCCCTTCCGTCCAAAGGCCTTGACCCCTGAGTTTGTCGCGGTTGGCGCTGAGCTCCTTGACCCGTTTCTCCGCCATGTTGACCTGTCCGAGCAGAGTCCCGCGGATGTCTCCGAAGGATCCGTAACCGGCTTGGTAGAACGACATGAGGGCCGAAAGGTTCGACCTTCTCGCCGAATCCGTTCCGGACATTGGAGCGACGGCGAGTCCCCGTTGCTGTTGAGCTAGTCCGACCTGCATCGAGGAGAGCTCACGTTGAAGGCCTTGAACCTCTTTCGAGTCCGGACTATAGCCCCTCGCGAGAAAGTCTTGGATCTCCGCTTGCTTGGCGGCGACGTTCGTTTGGCTGACCCCGTAGAGGCTGAGTTGGGCCGCCGCTCCGGCCGCGCCTCCCGCTCCGGAGATGAGCGCGACCGAGGATCCTACCGAGGATATGATTCCATGGGTCTCCGTCGTCATATAAGTCGCCGCGGCCCGCGCGTTCCCGGCCGCTAGTTCAGCCTGTTTCTCGCTGACTTTAAGGTTCTCGACCTGGGTTTGAAGCTGAGTGCGTTGCTCGTGAGTGAGGTATTGAGACGTCTTGAGGATGTCCTCGAGGACGGCTTTCTGCTTGGCCATCGCCTCGGCTTGGAGGTCGAGCTCCCTGGTTTGAGTGACAGCCGAACCTTGGATGATCCCGGGCATCTCGGCCGACCTTCTTTTGGCGATCTCGAGTCCGGCGGTCGAAACCTTCTCTTGGTTGACCATGTCCTCACGCGACTTGGAGACCCCGGTCGTCGCTTGGAACTCGAGCCCCTCGATCTGCTCCGTCATTTGAGCCTTCTCGAGCGGGGATAGCCTCCCTTGGCTTTCTCGCTCCGCCATGAGCCGTCGCAGGTCAGAAGCCTCGGACATCATCGCGGCCGTCTTCTGGCCCCACGGAAGGGCACTCGCGGAGGCACCAGAGTAAAGGGCCGCATCGAAAGCACGGCTAGACCTCCCGATCGCGAGAGCTCCCGACGCTCCGGCCTCTTGAACGGCGAGGTTCCATGGAGCGTCGACGGCCTGGTCGCTAGCCTGAGCGTCCATAAGGGCGGCCTGGTTGAGCATGGCCGCGCGTTTCCCGGGATCCGTTTGGAGGGCGGCCTCCCTTCTGATCGCGGAGCTCGCGGCCGACACGGCTGAAAGCATGGATCCCGCTTGGCCTCTCATCGCCGCGGATCCTTGGTACCTCCCGGCCCGTTCGAACCCGTAACTCGCTACCCCGACCGCGGAGCTCGCGGCCTCGACCTCGTCTTCGACGTTGACGCGGGCGAACCCCTTCGCGCGGAGCACGGCCGCCGCGTCCCTTGCCGACTTGGTACCGAGGGACGCGAGGGCGGAGGCGGCCGCATCCTCGTTCCCATAAGAGAAGTTCTCGAGGATCTCCTCCGCGTGTCCGTTGACGTTAGCGGGATCTCCATAAGCCTTGATCGCTCCCGGAGAGTAGGCGGCCCGTTTGAGGGCATCGGTGAAGGCTTTCCGGTTTTCAGGGCTGTTCGGGAAGATCTTCGCGATCGAGCTATTGGTCGAATCGCTGAGCATCATCCCCGACAAGTCTTGGCTCATCCTCTCCTCGAGGATGTCGTTCGGAGTGACCTTCCGGGTCATGAACTGACCGATCGCATCAGCGATGCCCGCGGTCGAACCGATCCCGGGCATTATCATCGTCCCGATCATCGCGGCGTCGAGAGATCTCCTCCAATCGAAATTGAACGATGGATCCGAGGTTGGAGCTAGTCCCCTCGATTGAGCGATAATATTGAGCCTGGCCGTCGAGATGTCGTGCTCGATGAAAGGCGAGACGGCCGACCCGGCCGCTCCACCTATCGCGGATCCCAAGCCCAAACCTATTCCCGCTCCTACGGCCGTCCCTGCTCCCGGGACGACGGATCCGATCAATCCTCCCAAGACCGCGCCGATGACCCCTCCTCCGGCCGTCAAACCGCCTGGGATGAGCCTTTGAGGATAGAACGGCTCCCCTCCGACGACGGAGCTCGAATAAGCGTTCATCCCGGCCCCGGCCTGGCTGACCATTTGATGAACTCCCCAAACTCCGGCGACTGACCCTATCGCTCCCCACGTGCTCGGCTCGGCCGGTTTCGGAGGAGCTCCCCCACCGTTGGCCGGGCCGAGAAAATAGGATCCGTCTTGAGGGTTGAAGTATCGTCCGACGGTCGGGTCGAAAGCGACGGGAACCGTCCCCGAAGGCGTCCATACGGCTCCCTGACTCACGTTCTGCATCGCATAGGCGTAAGGAGCCGTATTTTGCGGGAGAGCCATGGGAGAGGCTCCCGCGTTCTGGTGGAACGACGACGTCGGAGGAGGCGGGACGACCGGAGCCGGGCCTCCCGCGGTCCCTTGAGAGCTCGATGAAGAGATTCCCGGCCCCATCGACATCGAGGGAGTTCCGCCTTGATTGCCCGCGACCTCCTTGAGGGCACGGATGACCTCCATGATTTGAGCCGCGTTCTCGAGCTCGAAAGTCAGCTTAGCGGTAGCGCTCATTGAGCTAACCTACCCCGACGGTGGTCAATCCCCCGGTCTTTACAGTAGCGGAGACCGTGTAGGTGAGCACGATCAGGCCGCCTCCTCCTGTTCCCGGAGAGGCCGTCCCGGCGCATCCGCCGCCGCCTCCACCGTAAGCGCCTCCCGCTCCTCCTGCATAAGGAGGAGAGCCCGTGTAGGCTCCGCCGCCTCCTCCTCCGGATCCCACCGTCCCGTACTCCGTCCCGGCCGCTCCGGCTCCCGCGTTCACGTTGTTTCCGGCCGCGCCTCCCGCGCCTCCATGGGTGTTGTCGCCTTGCCCGCCGACGACACCTCCCGAGGCTCCCGCGAGTCCGTTCGCTCCGGCTCCGTTCGGGCCCGCGGCTCCTCCTCCTGAGCCTCCCGAGTTTGTTGCTCCCGCCGCTCCTCCTGAGCCTCCCGCATAAGTGACGTCACCGACCGCGGTCGTCGCCGAAGCGCCTCCGGGAGCACAGACGGTAGCGGCCGCTCCAAACCAAGTGTCTCCTCCGGCGCTAGCTGAGGACGCACTCCCTGCTCCGATCTGGTAAGTGATCGCGACACCAGGAGTACACGCGAGCGCGTTCTTTTTGGCGTACTTGCCTCCCGCCCCACCGACGACGGGACTACCTCCCGAATAGGCTCCGCCTCCCTGACCTGCGCCGATGCACTCCACTTGAAGCGAAGTGCATCCGGCCGGAGGAGTCCAGGAGGTTCCCGACGTCAGGGTGACGACGGTCGGCATAGTTAGCTGACTACACCGTCAGTAGCGAGGGCGAGGGTTCGGTCGGCGTCGTACTTGGTCGCGTAGTTTTTGGCGAACGTGTCCAGGTCGGTACCGTCCGTAGGCGTGAGGATCTCTTGGTTCGCGACGACCCCGTCGTCAAAAGTGATCTTCACCATCATCGTCGTCCCGTTGTTCCAAAGGATTGAGTAGACCATTACAGATAGGCTCCTGCTAAAGTGACGTCACCGGCGGCGACGGCCGTTGTATCCGAGTCGGCGTAGTTTGCGGTGATCGCAAAGGCGATCCCGTTCGAGAAGGCGATCCCTTCCGGAGGGAACGGGATCTCACGGCCCGCTCCAAGGGCCGCGGTCGGGTTGGCCGGGATCATGATCGTCCAAACCGGGACGTCGGTTCCTACGGTCGGAGCGGAGGCCTTGTCGTAGACCTTGAGGAACCGCGCGGCCGCGTTGACGTTCCCGAGAGAGAGCATCTTGAGCACTCCCGCGGTAGCCTTTGTCGACGTCGCGTTCGTGGTCGCGGCCGAAACGATCCGGAACTTGGTCGCTCCGCCGGTCGCTACCCCGATGACCTTGACCGGGATAGTCGACTGGTCGGACGCGATGACGGTCGAAAGGCTCGAGGCCGAGACTTGTTGGCCGAGAGTCGAGGTGTCGATTCCGACCGTGATGGCGGGATCGATCGGAGCCGAGCTCGCCATCGTCTGAATGGCCACGTTCCCCGTCCCGACGATCGCGACGGTCAACCGGATCCGGAATTGAGCGTAGGGAGCGGTCGAGAAAGTCCAAGACTTCACGATTCCGGCATAGGTCGCGAAGTTGATCAGGACGTCGCCGGTGTAAGCCTCGAGGCGGCCTCCCTTGACGGAGACCCAGTTGATCCCGTCGTAGACTTCGAACACTCCTTGCCCGGCCGTGATCGTCGCCGGGATCGAGATCGTGATCCCTACCCCGTCGTAAGCTTGGAGGCTTGAGACCGCGATGGTCGTCCCGACGGTCGTCGCCGAAGTCCAGTTAGTTGTGTTAGGAGCGAGGTAAGCGTCCTTGATCGTGAGAGCGCCGATCAGGGCGTTATAGATCCCTGAAAGCCATCCGCGGATCCCGGCTCCTCCGGTGGGTTGGGTGATCCCTGTCCCGTCCGTCCCTTGGGCTCCCGAAACGGTCGCGAGGTTGGTCGAGTCGGTCGTACCGAGGTTGACGGATCCGATGCTGTTGGATCCGGCGTTGATCCCGACGTTTCCGACTGAGATCGTTCCAGAGACGATATTGACGTCTTGGACGTTTCTCTCGTTGTCGAGGGCCATTAGCCTGCCACCCCGAAGGCATAGACGTCTCCTTGGAGGAGCTTGGTCGGCGAGCTAGCGGACGGAGATGCGTTGACGTTGGCCACTCCCGCGGGAGCGCTCGCGTTAACGTAAATCGGGCCGGTCGTGACCGAGATCCTCATCCCGCATGAGTTAGCCCATGCGGCGGTCAAAACGGCCGCCGGGCCCGCCGCGAGTCCGCCGATAGTGTTGGCGATCAACGTCGCGAAAGGGACGGCCGCCGCGTTCGGGCCGGTGACTGATCCCTCCCATTGGGTAATCCCGTTCTTGTCGATGAGCTCGACCCACATAGCAGAGGCCGCCGCGGCGTACATGCAAAGGGCGTCGATCGGCGGGGTCGAGCCGACGACGACGGTCGCGAAAGAGTGGTTGGTTGGCATTAGGTGATCACCAAAGGAGCGGTCGGGGTGTTGTTACCCAGGACGATGAAGTTGAGCGGTTGGAACGTCTGTCCGGGAGTGACGGTGAGGTCTCTCTCGTTGTTCGCGTTCATGCTGGTCAGCGAGAAAGTCCGCGCCCCGGCGATAGCGACGGTCACGTTCGTCCCGTCGGCGCATGGGTCGGTACCGTAAGGGATCTCCGCGACGGTAGCCGACGCGCTCGCGACCATTTGACCGGCCTCCCAATAGCCGACGAACTTTGTCCCGTCGAGGGGAGCGTTAGGGAGGTGGTTGTTCGAATAAGCGAAGTCTAACCCGTAGACCGAGCCGGTGAACCCGGAGATCGTCGCTTGGTCAAACATCATCTTTCCGCTCGAGTCGACCGTGTTGAGGTAGGACGTCGCGGTGTTCGCGGCCGCCTTTGTCGGGAGCGCCGGAGCAAGGAATGTGCCTCTCACTCCGATCTCTTGACCCTTTCGGATCGAGACCGAGAACGACTCCGCCTTACAGTTCGCGAGGGTGTAAGTCGACTGACCAGACGTCCCGATGATCGTGTTCGCGGCCGTGTCGTCAAACCCGGATCCGAACGTCCTCGACATCCAAAGGTTCCAAAAAGCAAGCGAAAGGAGCTCGGTCGACTTCGTCCGGAACATGAATTGGACGTCGACCCGAGTCGATTGGAGTCCTTCGGCGATGTTCGTCGCAAAAGTGTTACCGACCGGTGCTCCGGGTTGGAGGTTTCGGGGAGCGGACATCGACCAGGAGTAACACGGGTAAGCGGTTCCTCCGATCGAGATTTTGCCTAAACGGCCTTGAATGATTGACATGGGTTAGTTTCCTTTTGCGAGTTCAGTTTCGATGAGGTCTTTGATCTTGGTTTGAGCGATGTCGGTCAGGTTGATCGGGCGGGCCGGGATCTTGGATCCATGCCAACCTTTGTCCGAGCCTTTTTGCATCGTCCCGGCATATTTGAGGTCGGAGCCGATGGAGACCGAGGTATCGGTGATCTCCTCGACGTGGTGAAGGTCGAGCGCGTTCGTCCAAGACGACATAAGGGCGGTCGTCCGGATCAAGATGTTCTGAGGCCCAAAGGCTCCGTTTTGAGTGGCCATGAGCGGAACTTTCCCGAACCGGTTGAGCCGCGGGTATCCGAGCCTTGCTTTCTCTTTGATCGTCCAAGGTGAAAGCGGAGTCCAAGCGGGGTCTCCTCCGACCTGGAATTGGCGAAGCGCGTCGAGCCGGAGGATGTCCGCGATCTTTCGTCCGAGTCCTCCCTTGAGGTCGACCTTGGAGGCGACGTCCTTGAGCATCGCCTCCACTTGGGACGTGTCGACGTGGATCCTCGCGGCCGGTACCTCTATTGCCATGAGATGACCGTCCTCCCGACCGGCGTGGTCGAACCGATGGTGAAGTTGGCGAGGGTTCCACCGGCGACGGTGATCCCGGAGACCGCGGCGATCAGCGAACCGGCCGTCGCGGGGTTTCCTCCTCCCGGAGCCAAAGTGTAAGTCCCGGCCGCCGCAAAGGTAGCCGTCCAAGTCTTCCCGGTGACGAAAGTTCCCGAGACAGGATCCGCCGCGGTTCCCGTGACCGTCACCGTCTGAGGAGTGACTCCGCTCGCTGAGACGACGATGGTCGGGATCCCTCCGGCGTAGTTTGCCTGGTTGACGGGAGTTCCGGCGACGTACCCTCCCGCGGTCGTGTAGGACGCGAGGTTGGGTTGGACGTAGTAGTAGTTAAGCGGGTTAGGGTTCGCTCCAAGGTAGTTTTGGATCAACTGGATTCCCGGGTGTTGGAGCGCCGTGAAGTAGGATCCTCCGACGACCCCGGCCCCGATGTTGAGCCACGTGAGGTAAGTCTCGAGGTTCGAGTATCCCGAGCCGCCTTGAGCGATGAGCCCGTTGATCACGTATTGGAGTTGAGCGAACCAATTCGAGAAAAGGCTCGTGAAAACTTGCTGGTTCCCGACTCCGCTTTGAATGTAGAGGCTAGCGCTCCCAAGCGTCGACGCGGTGTTCAAACTCGAGAGTCCGGAAAGGTTGGCGGTCACGAGAGCGGTAGCGCCGGTGTTGCGGTCGGCGAGCCCCTCCTCATATCCCCAAGCGATTTTCGCGATCCCGTCGAGGAGTGAGTTGAGTTCAGAAACGAGGAGGGCGTAAGCCATTAGTATTCACCACCATAGCGGAACCGTCGTCCGCGGGTCGTCATCGGCCGGAACGTGCGAGCGTGGTTCCCGGCCCGGACAGGGTTGAGCATTTGAAGGCCGGGGATCTCGATGCGTCCGGCGAGGATGTCGGCTAGCCCGTCTTTCGCCGACTTGATCAGAGAATTCGCGTAAGACGGCCAAGTTCCCGGCTCCGGGGAGCTCGCGGCATATTTGGACTGTTCGATGTACCCCGCGGTGAGCTCGTTCGCGATCGATACGATCTCGTCCGGTGGAGTGACCGTGTTTCCGTTTTCGTCAACGGGAAAGTAGAAATTCTCTCCGAGGCGGCCGTTTATGAACCGGTCGGCGCGGGCGGCATGAACCGTATAGACGTCCGGGCTGATCCCGCCTTTGACGTTGACGCAAAGGGCGGTCACTGACGATAGATCGGAATAAGCCATGAGTCGAAAGTGTTTTCGACCGGGGACGTTTCACGTGAAACGTCCCCGGTCTCTAGTCTTGGCCTTAGTAGTTGAGGGTCGCGAGGCTAGCGCACTCGGCGGCGATCAGCTTAGGCGTAGTGAATCGGCCGTACTCGATCTTCCACGATCGGATGTCGGGCTCATACCACTTGCTGACGTACTCCTCTGTCCAGAGTCGCACGGCCCAAGTGAGCATGTTCCTTCCCAGTCCGCCGGGAGCGATGTAGGCGACGATGAAGTTCTTGCCCGCGACACGGGCGAGAGACCTCGGTTGTCCCTTGTTGGCCGAGTTGAGGAGAGCCTTGACCGGGACGACGTCCATTCCGTAGAACTTCTGAGGGAGATCCTCGACGTCGTTCGCTGTCCCCTGCAAAGGAGACTGGTAGTACTCTTCTTTTCTGAACTCCTCAGTCCGCATGATCGCACGGAACGAAGCCGGAGCCCCGATGATCGTGTTAGGCGTCCTTCCGGATGCGACCTCGACGTCTTCCTTCATCGCGTCGATGAGGGCTCGAGGTGATCCGGTCGAGGCGTTCGACAAGTCGCACAAGGCGGAACCGTTTCCGCCGTATGCCCTTGAGTTGATGAAGTTTGCGGTGTTGGTCGCAAACCCACCAGACCCAAAGATCAAGTTTTCGTAGTTGTTCAAGACTTGCTGTTTCACTGTTTCGGTCTTGACCATCTCGATGTCGAGGACATCGTCGGCGTTTCGCAGGTCTGACTCCGTGATCAGGGCGTGGAGCGAGTGCTCGACACACTGATACGAGGTCAGCTTGAACCCGGCGTCGGTCTGCCTTGATGGGGCTCCGTTCGCGCGGGTGTCGTCCATGAGGTCAAAGAGGACTCGATCCCAGATAGGAAACTCGTCGCTGAGGTGCTGGACCCGTATCGGACGTAGAACCTTGTCGGCCGCTAAGTCCGGCGGGATGTACTTGACCGAGACGTCGGTCAAGAGGGCGTTGAGGTGGAGCTGGTTAGTTCCGGGCATGGCTTGTTACCTCCTCACTCCTGGGTCGAGTTCGACAAGGATGAGGTCGTATTGAGCGGCCGCGGGTTGAATCGCGTAGCCCAACTGGTAGAAGATCGTCCCGGAGGCCGGTAGCGCGGTCGCCGCGGCGAGGACGAGGTTGTAGGTGATCGGGAGTCTGACGTCGACCGCGAGGAGCGACTCAGGGGAGTCGATCAGCGGGGACTGAGACCCGAGCTTGGTCGTGTTGACGGCCGCTTGGACGATCGAGTCGGTGGTGATCGCGCCGTTAGCCCAAACCCGGATCACTCCGCGTTTCTGGACTCCGACGTTTTGACCTTGGAACGCGGCCTCACGGGTGACCCCGACGATACGGCGGGTCGCGAGACCGGCCGCGGTCGGGGTCGGTACTACGATGTCGCCGACGACTCCTGGAACTCCCGCGGCGTTAGCCGTCGCGACTTCCGCGGCCGTCGCGAGCGAGACCGGAGTGAAGGGAGGGATAGCGTTAGCCGTCCCGATGTTGTCGTAGTAGTAGAAACCCTGAGACTCATGGAGCGTGTCAAGAGGCATGTCGTCCCTCCGTTAGCATCTTTCTGGCCTTCTTGATCGCTTCCTTTCGATCAGTCAGCTTGGGATCGTTGGCTTGGAGCTCGTCGGCCTTTTTGATGACCGCGGACTCGTCGTCAGCTTTCCCGTCCTGGGCGTCGTCGTCCTCGAGGTCGACCTTGGATCCATCGGAGTCCATAGCGACCGCGTCGGGCAACTGTGCGAGCATGTCAGCGACTTCCCCGATCACGTCGAGTTTGTCGATGGCCTTGTCGTCTTTCTCATCGAGCCGGTGCTTGCCCGGCTTGGTTGGCGAGGAGAGCGAGACCACGTCACACCCACCCAAGACGAGGAGCTCGGCGAGCCGTAGGAACCTCTTCCGGAGTGCGGGTGTAAGCTTCGGTTGAAGCCTCTTTTCGCGGGTCAAGTTCTCGACCTCAGAAAGGCGGAGCTTGGTTTTGAGTTCCTTGAACTCGGCCAGGCTCACACCGTTCGAAGTCTTTTCTTCTGCGGCTTTGAGCTTGGACTCGGCGTCTGAAAGTTTCTTTTTCAGCGCTTCGTTTTCGGCCGTTGCCTCTTCGAGTGTGGGCATGTTTTTTCCCTTTTCGCGATCGTCCGCGAAATCGTCTTCGGAGGCGTAAACCTCCGCTACTCCCTCGTCCTCTTCTCCCTCGCTCGATGGAGCGATGACCTTGGTTTGGTCGCTGTTCACGTGGACTTGGTTAGCGCCGATGAGCTTCACCGACTTGTCGGAAAGAAGGACACGCTCGACCGGACGGAGACCCTTGATGTAGGGTCTCGCGGTCAGCGCGACGGCCTCGAGCACGGCCCGGGGAGTCTCGTCTCCCTTGGCGGAGAGCTCAGGGGAGACATAGTCGAAATCGAGCTCTCCGCTCGAGAACTTGAGGGTTCCGTTTTCGAGCTTTTCCTTGACCTCGGGGTCGGTCGGCTCGAACATGACGAAAAGCCTTTCGCCGCCTTCGTCTAACCCGACGGCCTTGACCCACCCCTTGACCTCGAGGGACGAGTCCTCTTTGTGGTCGAGGTTGATCGGGATCTCGTTCCCCTTGATCCCGGCGTCGAAATTCGCCTTGATCTCGCGGAGGACGGTCGGGGTGATCTCGAAACCGTTGTCTCCTCCGGCGGCCGGATAATCCCACTTCCCGCATCGGAGGACGTCGAGTTTCCAAAGTCCGTTACCTTGGAGCGTCGGAGCCGAAGGCCCGAAAAAGTAGACTTGGCCTCTGTTCACGACCGATGTCCTCGCTCGTGGTCAGCCGTGAGGATCCCGAGGATCTTGTCGAGTTTGTCGGCGTTAGCCGCGTACCTCGTTTCCGTCTCGTGGAGACGTCGCTCGTGATCTTCGACCGTCTTGGAGAGGATCCCGATCGATTGAGTCCACTGTCCCCAACGGAAGATCGAGACGATCAAACCGGTCACGACTCCGACCCACGCGGCCGCGGCTCCGATCCATGCGGTGAGAGGTGGTTGGTCGTGGTTCACGCGGCCACTCCCGTCCATGCGTCAAAGTCGGGGTCGACCTGGGTCAGGTAGTTGTACGGGATCCAACAGTGGCCGTCTTCACCCCAATCCGCTCCCCACGAGTTCCGGACTTGGAAAGCCTCGAGGAGGTCGTCGTATCCGACAAAAAGGATACAGTGGCCTTCGGCTTGGGGAGGGACTTGAACGGGGATGACGGATCCCGGGGTGAGGTTGTTCCAATCGACGTCGTAAATGTGGAGGCCGACGACGACCGGCCCCTCGGTCGCGAGAGAAACCTTGATGTCCGAGACGCTCGCGCATCTCGAGTAGGAGGCGATTTTATAGACAGTCCCGTCAGCCGCCTTGATCCCCGTTTGTTGGAGGACTTGCATCGCGGCTCGAGGAAAAGTCCCTTGAGTGTCAGGGGATCCGTCGACCGCCTTACAGGCCTGGTAGAACCCGTCGACGTCGAGGCTAGGCCATTGTTTGTCCTTTGACCAAGCTTGGTAACGCTTGAGTCCCGCGACCGAATAGGCTACACACTCGGAGGAGTCACCTTGGTCAAAGACTGGGCCGGTCGAGGCTGACCGGGAAACGCGCGGAGGTAACTCGGCCGCGCCATAAGGGATCCCGTCGACAAGAAAGTCTCGAGGATCGTGAGGGTCTCTAAAGTAGCCGTATTTCGATGGAGCGGACATAGGGGTTTCCCTGTATCCGCGTCCGCTTACGGCGATCGGCCCGCGATTGCGTTATTATAGCCGAAACTTCGAAAAAGTCAAGATGGGTCGCTAGAGGGCTCATAAAGGGCCTTAGCGGACTCGTCACCCATGTCTACGACGACGGCTCCTCCTCCTAGAACCCTTTCGATCTCGTCCTCCCTGAGAAGGTCGATCCGTTGGGTCGTCGCCGTGATGTTCTCGGGTTCCCCGCCTCGGATGACGATCTTCTCGATGACTCCGTTTCTGGTCGAGCGGATCAGGTAGAGGAGAGCCTTTTCCTTCCGTGTGATGGCGACTTTTGTCTTTGAGTCCTTCATTGTTTGGCTTGAGAGATGTTGTTGATCGATGCGATCGTTACCGACGATTGGAAAGCGCTCATCATAGTGGTCTTGAGCGACCTGAGACCAAAAGACGACTCCTTGACCGGCATCGTCTCCTCAAAATAGTATTGCCAGGCTCCGGCGTTGAATACCGACGCATGTCGGTTAAGGATGTCAGCCGTAGACCCCTCGAGCTCGGAAAGGAGGGCGGCCGTGTCGTCCGGCGTCTCACCTTGGATGATCCCCGTGATGGTGAGGCTGAGATAAGCTTTCCCCACCGGCCCGGATCCCGTGTTGAGCGCTTCCCACTCCCTCGAGATCGAACCAAACTCGATCATCAAAAGCGGGGTCATCCCCTCATCGATGTTGTCGGTGTAGTAGGGAAGGACGGTGACGGGAGCAACGCTCTTGCCCGGTGAAAGCACGTTCGCTAAATTGGTGTTGATCTCCCCGGCGTTGTTGTTGAGGAAAACCGTCAGCGCGTTCGCCGCGTCTTGGATCCTAGGCGATTGTCGCATGGCCGGTCAATTCTGTCACATGTTTCAAGATCTCGGTCGGTTCAATCTCATCGAGACAGTTCGCTCCCGGGCCTCCGTTCCGGTGAAAGCATCGGTCAGGTCGGTCGACCGCGCATCCTTCGAACGGACGGCAAGACATCCGGTACCTTGCCGCGCATAGGGGAGGTTGGTCTTTCCAGATAGTCCGGTAAGGAGTCCGAGCTCCACAAGAACCGATCAGCCCGGACGGGTTGTGAGTCGCATAGAGCCACACCGACGGGGTTCCGACCGCGTTCGCGATGTAACTCGCTCCCGAGTCAAACCCGACCCAGCAACGGAGCCGCTTGATCTGGTGCATGAACCGATCGAGCGGGCCGTCCCCGTACCGAGGAAAACGAGGGTCGCTCCGGATCCCGTCGTCGGTACAAAAGAAAACCGGTTGGAAACCCTCTCGATGGAGGAGGTCGGCGAGCTCGTCCGCGCGGGAGTAACGTTTATGGATCCAACCTCCGTTAAGTTGGATCCCGACCGCGAAGTCCCCAAGGTCGTCGGATGTGTCTTCGCCTCCTGGTTTGATGACCGGGAGCATCCTCTCTTGTATCGGGATGTTGTCGATTCCGAGCTCAAAGAACCCGTGATCGGCCGTCCCCTCGACTCCGTTCGCGATGTTCCATGTCCGAGCGTTTGACGGGATCTCCTGAGTCTGATAGAGCTCGACCACTTGATCAAAACACGGCATCCTTTGACAAACGACCGACGGGCCGCCTTTGACGATGTAACAGATTGTCTTGATGTGAGGATAGAGCCGTTTGAAGTGGTCGACGGCCGAACCGTGCATGATCGCGTCACCGATCCCCGTCCCGTCAGGGAGTGCCATGACGTAGGTGTCCATGAGCGGAGGGATCGAATAACTGTCCCCCATCGTCACGCGGCCGTAGACTTCCCGTTTCCAGACGAAAGACTTCGCGTCGACTTGGTTGATCTCATCGAGCGGGTCGACCTCTCCGCTCAGGATATGGACGTCCTTTCGAGGGAAGGGCAGGATCCTCGAGATCGCCGGACGTTGGCCATGCTCCATGTGGACTCCGCAAACTCGAGCGAGCGCCTCCATGTCCCTCTTGAAAGCGTCCTGGTAATCACGGTCGGAAACGTTGCAAAGGGTAGCCGAGCCTTCATGGCTCGCGATGAGCGGAAGGATCTCGGGAAAGACCCCGGCCTCGGCGAGGATCCGTTGAGCCGCGACTTGGTACCCGTCGATCTCAAACCCGCAAAGTCGACCGGCCTGTTTCTTGACCGTCTCGGTGTCAAAGACCATCATGCAACGGTCGACCGGCCTCGTTGTCCAGGTTCCTCCGCTTGCTTGGTCTCGGTTGTGAGACCCCTTCACGATCGGGACGGCCGCCATTTTGGAACCAAGCTTAAACAGGAGATCGAGGTCGACCTCGACGTCGTCGTGCATCCAAACACAAGTCTCCTTGCTCGCGGCCGACACTCCGACCGCCATCATCTCTCCGATCCGGTTACTCGAGGCCTTGACCGCTTTGAAGTGGAGATCGAGGGAGGCGAGGAGCGCGAGCAATCGCGGAGCGAACGGCTTATCGTTGATGATGAGGAGCTCAACGTCGTGGTCGAGCATCGCCGACTTTATTTGAGGCCATAGTCGCTCGTTATGCCTGAACAGTCCGGCGCATGGAACGACTAGCGAAAAAGAACCCACGCGAGCAACCTTACCTAGAACATGCGAGGGTTGAACCCACTCTCAAACATCGGGTTTGTGAGGTCAGGGACACCGAGGAGCACGGAAAGGATCTCCCAAAGGCCTCTCGAATCCCGTCCGACTTTGACCGTCATCCCTTGGCCGATGTAGAGCCTCGAGTCTTCGGTCGGTTGGGAGACGATCGCGGGATAGGCGAGGACGTTGGGTATCTGAGGGAGCCGACGCGCGACTTCGTCCATCGAGCTCCCGGCGTCTTGCAAGACCTCGAGGAGCCTGGTCGACGTGACCCCGACGCTCGGGACTCCGGCGGCCGGGATCCTCGCCTTCATCCCTGAACCCATCGCCTCGATGAACTGTTCGAGCCCCTTCTCCGGAGTCTCCGCCGGATCCGTCTGAGTGGTCGCGACCATCCTTGGCCCCTTGATCGTTTGGACGTGACACCGGCAATTCACCATACAAGGGGTGTTTTCCCCGGGAAAACCGAGCTCGATGAGCTCGTCCCAAGTGAACCCGTCTTGATCCCGAGACTGACGGGCCCGCTCGAGACATCCGACCATCCCGTTCCGTGAGTGACAGTGTTCGGCCTCGACGTCGAGAACCCACATGTACCGGGCGTTTTGGTTCTCAGGCTCGGCCCAATCGGTGACGTCGCCGCGGTTGTAGATCGACCATAGGGAGCTCGCATAAAGCTTGGCCCGTTTCATCGCGGGCATCGACCCAGGTTTGTCGAGGTGTCCGTCGGCTATCTGGTCGAGGAACCGGCCGAAGTACTTCATGTTCCTCGAGTTCCTCCCGTTGAGCATCGCCGCCTCCGCCTCGGTGATCTCCCAAGAGTTATTCCCTCGAGCGCGTCGACCGGCGACGAAAGCCTCGGTCTCGGCCGCTTGCATCTTCTCCCTCATCGCCGTCATGGCTGACCGCCGGTCAAGGGATCCTCTCATGAACTCGGAGACGATCGACCTCGATTCACCGGCGAAGCGATCTTCTATGTCCGCGTACCGAGGGAGCTCGACGGCGACTCGGCCGAACTTGTCTCGAGCTAGGGCGTCGGCCGCAAACGCGGGAGCTATCCTCATCTAGCTTTTCTTGACGTCCGGAGGTTGGCTTGACGTCGGTGGTTTTGGGTGTTTGTTGGCCGTGGCGATGTTTTGACCTACCCCGACGATCACCAACATAAAGGCGATCATCATGAGCGCGGCGACGAGTCCGAAGATGCTGTCCATGGGTTCACTCCGCCTCACCTATTGGCCGCTGGCTGAAAGCGGATTGAAACTCAAAGAGCATCCTCCGGAGGGCCTCGGCCTTTTTGTGTGGCATCTCGCTGAAGTTTATAGCACTTCTCCCTTGCAGAAAATCGAGCATTAACTCGACCTCGGGCTGAATCGCGTCTCCGTCGACGGCCTTACCTTGCCCCAAGAAAGAAGCGATCAGGATAAAAAATCGAGCCTCGCGGGATCCGGCTCCGATCGCTCGATGACTTCCCTGGTGATCGCCTCCCGTCGGGCCGGTGGCATGTTCCGGAGCTCGTCCATCCCGATCCCGGTACATGCGGCCGTGAGGATCCGGTGGTAAGTGTCGATGTCGATTCGAGGAGCTCCGTCGACGTATTGAGTCGCCTCGGCCCGCGCGTCCTGCTTTTCTCCGTCGGTGTAGGGACGGAAGGGGATCGAGACCGTGGTCAATTTTCCGGATAGCTTTTCCCTGAGCCTGACGTCCGCGTCCTCGAGCCTCGCCGCGGCCGCCTCGAGGGAGTCCGCCTCGGCAATGTACCCGTCTATCTGAGCCTTGACCGCTTTGACGTCTTCGGGTTTCGGTTTCGCTCGGCCGAGGTCGTTAGCTTTCTTTCGCGCGTCCTTGGCTCCCTGCCTCATCCTCTCGATCCCGGACTTGACTCTCGAGGCCGATGCGACGACGACCTCGCCGCACCCTTCCGGCGCATAAATGGACAATTCGAAACTCTGTTTTGGGGCTGACGACATCGATGAGAATCGTACCCTCAGAAAATTCAGCGCATTTTTTTCTTGACCTTGCTTTTCTATTCCGAGTGTGGTATATTATAATTGTCCCGAGAGGGAAGGAGAAAGAAAAAATGAGACGCAAAATGAACCTGAAAACTGAGATCATGAAGGGTCGCGGAGGTCTGCTCTATCAGGTTCGGCGATCCCCTAGGATCGAAACCAAGGCCGGGAACAGGGTCTATGACATCTCCGCCGAGCTCTATGACCAGATCGCCGACGCGGGCTATTGCCCCGATTGCGCCGAGAATTACGGTGACGCGACTCCCATGAGAGTCTTGGAAGACGGCCCCTACGGGTACGTGATTGGCTGTTCTGCTGATTGCGGATACGAGGAGGTCTGCGATTACGAGTTGGAAGGAATAGGCATGTTCGCCTAACACTCGGAATAGAAAAGCAATAGGCCCGGGAAAGTTTCCCGGGCCTATTGCTTTTCTATTCCGAGTGTGGTATATTATAGTTGTCCCGAGAGGGAAGGAGAAAGCAAAGTGAAGATGAGCCGAGTCCAAGAGATCCAACTTCTCAGGGTCGTTTTCGATAGGAACAACCTGCATTATCACGAGGGCACCGAGACGGGCTATTGTGTGAAGTGGAGCGACGGTTGGCACATGATCAGCCGATCAGATCTCGAGAGGGGACTGATCCGACCTTTCCCTCAAACCTTCATCCCAGACGGAGAGATGGTTTGACCGACCACCAAGGAAAAGCTATGGAAAAGTTCGAAACCCTGCTCAAGAAACTCCCGATCCCCAAGAAGCGCATCGAGTGTTACGGTCATCAAGTCGTCGTCACGTGCGTCTCGAGGGACTCCGCTAGCCGTTGGGTCATGGCACTCAACCGAGTACTCGGCCGCGACAAGGTCACGTGCATCGAATCGGTCGACGTGGTCGAGAAAAAGACGTGTCTCGTGTCCCGCTACCAATCGGTTTACCGGATCTACGGGAGGGTTTGATGGAGCTCCTCGGTTGGGAAAAGGGTAACCCTTCGGTCAAGGGCCTCAAGGCTCATGCCGTCGTCAAGATCAACGGAAAGCGGAGAACCGCGTGTCGCGACCCGAAAGCGCTCGTCGTGCTCAGTGACGACAATTTGACATACAAACCGACTTGGCCCAAGTGTCTCAAGTGCCTCGACGTACTTGGGGAACGCTGAAACCATGAAAGCAAGGAGCAATCTTTTTTATTGCTCCTTGCTTTTCTATTCCGAGTGTGGTATATTAAGCACGTAAGGAGAACCAAGACGATGATCCGAAACCGGAAAACCTACAAAACCCTCGCCGAAGCGATCGAAAACAAAATGGCGAGCGACGGAGCCCCGACCGCCGTTGTTCGGACGGTCGACCCACGACACGGCGTCGAGTACACGGCGATCTACGGTCATGTCTTCGTCTCTCAATTCGTGATGGACATGGACTATGGCGACCACGATCCCCAAGTGGTCTATATCCATCCCGGATACAACCAACAATTAACCTACCAAGGACGGGGACTAGTAGCCGACCCAGATTGACCAATTCGATTCCAAGAGGCCCGGGAAAGTTTCCCGGGCCTCTTGCTTTTCTATACCGAGTGTGGTACATTATATATGTCCCGAGAGGGAAGGAAAGTGAAAATGAGAAAAGCACCGAGAACCGGAAGCGTCAGGGTTTACCGACCGTTGGGTTTGATGGACTTGATCCACGGCCCCAAGGGTCTCGAGGCTGAGACCGTCGTCCGGATCGTTCAACCCTACGGATGTCCCAAAAATGGCACGATGGGCCAATGTTACGTTGAAACCTTGGGAGGCAAGTTCATCGGTATGGTCTGCGTGAGCTCCGTCAGCGACAAACCCGGAACCGCTCCAAGCGGGACTCCCTTGACCAGATTGACCGCTCAGGAGGCAAAGTGAAAACCACCATCCAACCAATCAGAAAAGGCGACTTCTTTGAAGTCAGCGGAGATCAGGCCGAGGCCGTCGCGAAAACGTTGCGCTTGACGTTGACGACCGATCGCGACGGGAACCCAATGGTCGGTTGGCCGTATTATGGCCACGTCAGGTACGTTCGAGATCTGACCGTTGCGGGATTCGAAGTCGTCGCCGACCCGCCTAAGCGCTGGTGTACTTGGTGTCCGTCACGTCGACCCGAAGGAGGGTATGAAGTGATCGCAATCGACTTGGACGGAGCCGTAAGCACCTTTTGGTACCAAGATCGCGATAGCGCGGTCAAGTTCGCTAGAGATCTCATCGATCAAGGGTACGACGGTGACTAACCTCAACGCTCGAGAACGCTCGACGGCCGCCAAGTTAGCCGAAAGCCACGACGCTAAGACCCTCGGATCGATGTTGATGGACGAACCCGACGCGCGGAAACGGGACGTCCTCGCTTGGGCCGTGTACCTGCGAACGGAAGACGACCGGAAGGCCGCCGGGACATGGGTCTCCGCTCCCGGATACTCCGGACGACAAACAAACCGCCGGTAAGTAGCTGACTCACCCAATAGGCCCGGATCGAGATCCGGGCCTATTCTTTTTGTGTACCGAGTGTGGTATATTATAGTCGTAAGGAGAAAGATGAGAAAGAAGACTGCTCCCGTCAACTATCGCCCCACGGATCCTCCCGCTATGGTTCGCGAGAAGGCCCCGTCCCTGAACTCCGGCGATGCCGTCCGATCTTACTTGGATTGGATGAGCCATGAGCCCGTCGAGAACTTCGTCGCGATCGGGCTGAACACTCAACTCGAGGTCGTCTATCAGGAGTTAGTCCACCGCGGAGACGTCGACTCCTGCATCGTGAACCCCGCTCAGGTCTTGAGGAGGCCGTCGCGAAAGGGATCGCTCGCATGATCGTCGCTCACAACCATCCGAGCGGGACGACGATCCCGAGCGCTGACGACACGATCTTGACCCGCCGGTTGGCCGCCTCCGCTCACATGATGGGGATCGAGATCATCGACCACGTGATCATCGGGAAAGGCTACTACTCCTACGCGATGCACCAATCTCAGGACTTGACCGCGAAAGCGAAGTTTGAGGCCGCCTAAACCGTGCCAAGTATGGTATAAAGGAGCGAACCATGAGCACCAAGATCATCGACCCGATCGCCGCGGCCGAGGAGCTCACCGAGAACGGTAGGCCCGTGAGCGCGAGGAGAATTCGCCGACTATGCGACATCAACCGGATCCAGGGAGCGACCAAACTCCCCGGAGGATGGGCCATCCCTAGCCCGGTCGTCGTCCTCCCTGAGCACAAACGAGGGAGAAAACCTAAGACCGTGTAACCTGACGGAACGGGATCCTCGACCCTCCGAGCGAACCCAAAGGCGACCCAGTACCGTGACCCCGGTTTTGGGTCGCCTGTATTTTGGCTTGATGGACTTTCGCGCGGATGATCTGAGCGTCGACCCCGAGGTATGAGGCGAGGCTAGCGATCACTCCATGCTCCTCGAGCCTCCAAGACGGGATCCCGGCCCGGTAACCGTTGACCGCGTCGACATGCACTCCGGCGGCCGTCGCGACCGTGCTAGCGCTCAAGGCGGCGATCGTCGCGGGTTCTTTGATGAGTGAGGCCATGGAGCCGATTCTATCCCAAAGGGTACAACCGCGGTTGATGAACACGATCATCGACCTCTACCATCAAGACGGTTTCCCCGATTGGGAGAAAGTCGCCGGAGCAGGGATCACCGGCGCATATCTGAAAGCTTCCGAAGGGACAACCACTTGGGGATCCTTCGTCCTTCAAAACGCGGATGCGATGACGAAAGCAGGGGTCAAGATCGGGTGTTACCATTGGCTCAGGCCCGAGGCCTCGATCCCGGCGGCCGCTCAAGTCGACGCTTTCCACAACGTCATCCAATCTGTCAACATCGACCCGGATCTCGGGGTCATGCTCGACATCGAGCCGACGCTCCTCGGTGGATCCGACTTGTGGCTTCAACGCACTCCGGAAGGCCGAGCCTCGAGGATCCGGGCCGCGATCGAGAACCTCAACGATTACGGCTATGCGAGCGTCGTCGTCTATTCCCCGGCTCTTTGGTGGAACGAGAACGCTTATGACCCGAACCTCGACGTCACGCTCTCTAACGTCCGTTGCATCGCGGCCCGCTACCCGTTCAACGACTCGAGGGAGTTCTCGGTCGACGTGTTCAAGGACGTCGCCCCGGTTCAAATGCGAGGGTTCGCTCAGACTTGGGGATGGCAATACTCCGAAAAGGGACAGGTCGACGGGTTCGCGGGAGACTGCGATATGACCGTCCTCCTCGCCGGAACTGGACTCCTCGGGAACTAAGGGCCTTGATTTATCTCCCAACGATGGAACAATATAAACGGAGGACAGATAATTGAGCGACAAACCAAAAAATGAAGATGTCGATCGGTTCATCAAGACTCCTCCGCTCGACCCGAAGGATCCACCGATCCCGGATGACATGAAAGAGTCGTTTGAGAAAGCGAAGACGGATCCCGTCGGACTCATCGAGCCGGACGACGTCTATACCGACTAAGCCTTGAACCTCTGAGCTTCGAGGCCTCTCCGAAAGGGGAGGCCTCGCTTTTGTTGACCTACTTCTTTCGGAGCTCGTCCGCGTGTTGCTGGGTGAAGGAGACCCCGGGATAGTCTTTCATCGCCTCGGCTACCATCGAGTGAGCTCGCGAGGGTTTGTGGTCGACGCTTTGAGCGTACTCCGGCGGGACGAACCGGCCATTTCGGTGGAACCGCGCGGCGACTGACTCGACTGACCTCTCCGTCTCCATCTCGATGTTATGGACGACGACTTGGTAGCCCGCCTCCTTGAGCTTCTTGATGTTCCGCTCGAGGCCTTCGACCGACTTCCCGACGATCGGATGGACGATGTTATGGCCTCCGGAGATCGCGTGTTGGAGCACTCTCTCCGCGATGTCGGCCGCCTCCTCATGGACCAGGTCGGCCGAGCGTCCGGCGTTGAACTCAGGGAGGAGCGACTTCGCGTAGTCTGAGTCGATCTCCATGCCTCCGAACTTCTCGGGGTCGAGGAGGCCGAGCGACTTGATCGCGGACGACTTCCCGGATCCGGGAGGGCCGGAGATGAGGTAGGCCTTCTTTTCTTGCTTGGCGGCCCCTTTCCCGAACAAGTCTCGAGCGATCGAGTTCCGGAGCGCCTCGCGTTCTGGTGTCGCGACATGGCTCGTGTCATCGAGGCCGGTCGCTTTCTTGAAATCCTCGCGGAACTGGGCTTGAGCTTTTCGGAGCCGCATGATCTCCGGAGTGTCCGCGTCCGTGACCCGCTCGAGCTTTTCTCCCTTCTGCTCTGGTCCCGTCTTGACCTCGAGCGCCGTGTCGACCTTCATCGCCGCCTTATAGTGCGAGTTGAGACGGTCATAGTGCTCCTGGTCAAGGTGAGGGAGCCGGTCGAAGTCGGCATGAAGCGAACCGATCGGTTTCGACACTGGCTCCCCGACTTTGTTCCGCTCGAGGAACCCACCGGGCCGGACGTGGACTCCATCGGGTTTATAGTCCGCTTGGGTCTCGGTCGTGCCTGTCTGTTTAGAGTTTTCAGCTTTCTGTTTAGGGGACTCTGACTTTTGTTGAGCCTCGCCGCCTTCGCCTTTCGAAACGAATTTCCCGTCGGATCCGTGCTCGTGACCCTTGTCGTCTTCGACTAGCGCTATCTTGTCGAGGAGGTCGTTGAGCAAGGTCTTGATCGGAGCGGCCGTATCGAGGGTG
>Ga0075030_100000244_pt1 | contig 45562 bp, 39 predicted proteins | sample LitLauG_LLR_2012_FD_71393 | JGI IMG/M metagenome (GOLD analysis project Ga0075030, IMG submission 71393) | Freshwater sediment microbial communities from Pennsylvania, USA - Little Laurel Run_MetaG_LLR_2012 | ecosystem: Environmental > Aquatic > Freshwater > Creek > Sediment | place: USA... | reverse complement strand
AGCGAGGTTTGCCTACAATCCCAATCCGTCGTTAGCGGAACAATTCGCAATGCTGGCTGCATGATCTATGCGGCGGCGGCCGCTATCCCGCGTCCGGAAAGAAAATTTGCGACAGAGCCCCTGAAAATGGCGCCCCCCGGGGAGCGGATGGCGCGGCGCTTACTCGGCCGTCTTGATGTCCTCCGGGCGCGGCATTGAAATGATGTTGTAGCCGGAGTCGACGAAGTGGGTTTCCCCCGTCACCCCCGACGACAGGTCCGACAACAGATACAGCGCGGCGCCGCCGACGTCCTCGATCGTCACGGTGCGGCGCAGCGGCGAATGGGCGCGCTGGAAATTGAACATGAAGCGCGCGTCGGTGATCCCAGCGCCGGCCAGCGTCCGCACCGGACCGGCCGAGATCGCGTTAACGCGAATGCCGGAGGGGCCAAAGTCCGCCGCAAGATAGCGCACGCTGGCCTCGAGCGCCGCCTTGGCGACGCCCATGACGTTGTAGTTGGGCATGACCCGGGTCGCGCCGCCGAAGGTCAGCGTCAGCATCGCGCCCCCGTTGGGCATCAGTGCGGCGGCGCGCTTGGCGATCTCGGTGAAGGAGAAGACCGAGATCACCATCGTGCGGATGAAGTTTTCGCGCGTTGTGTCGGCGTAGCGGCCCTTGAGCTCGTTGCGGTCGGAATAGCCGATGCAGTGGACAAAAAAATCGAGGCTGCCCCATTGCGTGTTCAGCGCTTCAAAAACCGCATCGACGCTGGCGAGATCCTCGACGTCGCACGGCAGCACGAGCGAGGATCCGAGGCTCTCCGCCAGCGGCTTGACCCGCTTGCCCAGCGCTTCGCCCTGGTAGGTGAATGCGAGTCCCGCCCCGTGTTCAGCCAACGCCTTGGCGATGCCCCAGGCGATCGAGTGATCGTTGGCGACGCCCATCACGAGGCCGCGTTTGCCGCTCATCAGACCGGTGGTCATACGTTCAACACTCTTGGGAGACCTGTCAGGCCGGCCATGTGGGGTCAGGCGTCGACATGCTTGAGGACGAGCGTCGCATTGGTGCCGCCGAAGCCGAACGAATTCGACAGCACGGTGCCGAGCTTCACATTGTCGCGCCGCTCCCGCATGATCGGCATATCGGCGAAGGCGGGATCGATCTCGTCGATATGCGCGCTCTCACAGATGAAGCCGTTCTGCATCATCAGCAGGCAGTAGATCGCTTCCTGCACGCCGGTGGCGCCGAGCGAATGCCCGGTCAGCGATTTGGTTGCCGCGATCGGCGGGCACTTGTCGCCCGAGCCGAAAACCTCGCGCAACGCTTCGATTTCCTTCTGATCGCCGACCGGAGTCGAAGTCGCGTGCGGGTTGATGTAATCGATCGGCGTCTTCACGCTCGCCATCGCCTGGCGCATGCATCTCACGGCGCCTTCTCCCGATGGCGAGACCATGTCGTAGCCGTCGGACGTCGCGCCATAGCCGGCGATTTCGCCGTAGATGCGCGCGCCGCGCGCCTTGGCCCGCTCGAGGTCTTCAAGCACGACAACGCCGGCGCCGCCCGCAATGACGAAGCCGTCGCGGTTCTTGTCGTAGGCGCGGGAGGCGACGGCAGGCCTGTCGTTATAGCCGGAGGACATCGCGCCCATCGCATCGAACAGCACCGACAGCGTCCAGTCGAGCTCTTCGCAGCCGCCGGCGAACATCACGTCCTGCTTGCCCCACTGGATCAATTCCGCGGCATTGCCGATGCAATGGTTTGATGTCGCGCAGGCGGAGGAGATCGAATAGTTGACGCCCTTGATCTTGAACCAGGTCGACAGAGTCGCTGACGCGGTTGAGGACATGGCCTTGGGCACCGCGAACGGGCCGACGCGCTTGGGGCCCTTGGCGCGGGTTATGTCGGCGCTTTCGACGATCGTGCGGGTGGAGGGGCCGCCCGACCCCATAATGAGTCCAGTGCGCTCGTGCGATATTTCTTCCGGCTGTAGCCCGCTGTCGCGGATCGCCTGATCCATTGCGACATGGTTCCACGCGGCGCCGCCGCCGAGAAAGCGCATCGCGCGGCGATCGACGAACTCTTCGGCCTTGAGGGTCGGAGCGCCTTCCACCTGGCTGCGAAAGCCGAGCTCGACGTGTTTGTCAGCGCGCACGATGCCCGACCGAGCCTCGCGCAGGCTCGCCACGACTTCCTGCGTGCTGTTGCCGATAGAGGAGACAATCCCCATGCCGGTGACGACCACCCGTCTCATCTGATGCTCCTGAACGAACCTGCCGGGGAGCCGGCGTCTCAGGCTTCCGCCGCCTTGGGAGCGCCGAAAAGACCGACGCGCATATCCTTGACTTCATATATGCGCTTGCCGTCCGCCTCCAACCATCCGTCGGCAATGCCGAGAATCAGCTTGCCCTTGAACACGCGCTTGATGTCGACGCCGTATATGACGTGCTTGATCGTCGGCAACACTTGATCGGCGAATTTCACTTCACCGACGCCGAGCGCCCTGCCGCGGCCCGACAGACCGAGCCAGCCGAGAAAAAACCCGGTCAATTGCCAGAGCGCATCGAGACCCAGGCAGCCCGGCATCACCGGATCGCCCTTGAAGTGGCAGCCGAAAAACCACAGGTCGGGGTTGATATCGAAGGCGGCGCGCACCCCGCCCTTGCCGTTCGCCCCGCCAGCTTCGCTGATATCCTCGATGCGATCGAACATCAGCATCGGCGGCAATGGGAGCTGGGCGTTGCCGGCGCCGAACAGTTCGCCGCGCCCGCAGGCAAGCAACTCCTCATAACTGAAACTGGATTGCCGCTCGCTCATACCCGAAAAGACCCCAAACGCCGCATCGGACGTTTGGTAACACACGCATTCGGCCTGAGAAAGCGCTTCGGCGCGACTCATGGACAAAGTGACGCAACCGCTGGCATTTGCCCCGTCGCAACCGTATCTGTTATATCCGGACGCTCAAATAATGGATTTTCGGCGCTTGATTTGCGCCAGAGAGAGCTGACGCGCTGTGCCCGACGCCCTATTGCCGCAAAAAAAAACCGGTGCGCCTCACGCGGCGATGGATGCCTGCCCGGTGCACAAACTGCGCATCAAACTGCAGCGCGCAAAGCTGCGCCCCACGCGACAGCGCATCGCCTTGGGCTGGCTGCTGTTCGGCAAGGGCGACCGCCACGTGACCGCCGAGACGCTCTATGAGGAAGCCAACGCCATCAAGGCGCCGATCTCTCTCGCCACAGTCTATAACACGCTGCACCAGTTCACTGACGCCGGGCTTCTCAGGGAAATCGCCGTTGACGGGTCGCGGACGTATTTCGACACAAGAATCTCGCCGCATCATCATTTTCTGATCGAGGAAACCAACGCCCTGGTCGATATTCCCGACGGCCTAGTCGCCGTGTCCAACCTGCCTAACGCGCCCCTGGGAACAGAAATCGCGCGCGTCGACGTGATCGTGCGGATCCGCCAGGCGCGCACATAGGGCGCGTCAAGCGCGTCCCTGCATTTTGGCGACCCACCAGCGCACGCCGACGAGGAGAAAGCGCCAGTCGCTGAAGAATTCAGGCGGCTTGCCCTCGATCGCATGGCCGACAAACTGCAAAACCCATCCGCCGGCATATAATGCGACGGCGACAATCCACAGATGCGTGACGAACGGCGAGACCAAAAGCAGCGCCAGGGCCACGACGATCATCGGAATGCCAAACGTATGACAAAGGCGGTTGGCGGGATTGGTGTGGCTCAGCGAATACTGAGCGATCCAGCTCTCCCAGCTGCGGCCGGCAAACATAATTGCCTCCCCGGTTCGGAGGACGCATTCTAATGGCAAAGCGCGGAAATTTCATCCTGCTCAAGCCGGGTCTCTGGTTCCTCCAATAATCGGACCGGCCGAGCGAAACCTAGTATTGGTTCGCCTCATCGCCGACAATCGTGCCCAGGTTGGTCACCACGGCCCAGTCGCGCCCGCGACGTTCGATCCGCTCGACGCGCCCGGCGCCGGGGATCAAATCGCCCGCGCTGACCTCCCGCTCGCCGTCGCGCCCCTCGATCATGGCGATCCCGTCATGGACATCGCGCACGACCCAGTCATGGAGCGGGGGACGCGGCCTTGCGATCGAGCCGGTCACATCCCTGGAGACCGGCGCCGGCTGGGGCAAAACCGCCGGCTGCTTCGGCAAAGCCGCGGGAGACGCGGGGGCGGGGACAGGAGGCGGCAATGCGGCCACAATCGGCGCCGCAGGTTTCTTTTCCAGCTTCTCGATCCGCGCAACGAGGTCGGCGTTGCGGCTGGCGGCGTCGTGATCGACCTTGTCGCTCAACTTGGCCAGTCGAGCGTCCTGGTCGTGCTGCGACTTGTCGAACCGCGCCGCAAGCTGGGCCAGCGCCGCAGCCGATTCACGCGAACTGGCAAGACCGGCCTTCACTTCGCCGATAGTCTTGCGCAGGTCAGCCGTATCGTCGCGCGCCCGGATAACTTCCAGCGCCTCAACCTTGGTTTTCAGAGTTCGGACGGTCGCAGCGAGCAATTCATTCTCAGTTTTCTGCAGCGCGAGAGCCTGCGCCTGCCCCGAGCGCTCGTAGAGCGTCACCGCCCCGATCAGGCCAATCGCCGCGAAACCGGCGGCGATCGCAGCGATCTGCAGGCGCTTCCCCTCAGCAAAACCCAATAATTTCCACGACACCCGGCTTTTTGAGCCCGGGGCGTCGCTTCGCTGCTCCGCCGCGATGAAGGGGATCAATCCGAGGCGCCTCGGCTCGAAGCGCGGCGGCGCCTCCTTGGCCGATGGGGGCGCTGACTGGGGAGACGCTTCTGGAGGTGTCGACGGCTTTTCCGAAGGCTCCGGCGCCCGAACTGGCTGGAACCCGCGCGCCTCGCGTATTTCTGTGGCGAGCGCTTCAATTCTGGCGTTGACGTCGCTCAGCGGAGGGGCAGCGGGCTCGACGCTTGGCCCGGAGGAGCTATTCTGCAAGGTTTGAGCGGCAACTTCTTCATTTGTGGCGCCCGACGCGATCATGATGCAACCCGCACTATCACACTAATCCCGCAATATTGGACCGTAGCAATTAAGGAACCGTTGACCAAATCTGGCGGCGGTCGAAAAATCATGCGGCTTTTTAGCGGCGGGACGGCGCGGGCTTCGGCAAAGCTCTCTCGCGTGGCGCTCGCGAAATTGCGTGTTAGATAGGGCTTGGGCGCCGCGGAGCAGCATCTCGGAGGACTTCAATGAAGGCGATGAAATTCGGCGTTGGCCAAGCGGTCCGGCGGGTCGAGGATGTCCGGTTGATCAAAGGCGCTGGCGTTTACACGTCCGACTATGAGCCCGCCGGCGCGCTTTTCGCGACTTTTCTGCGCAGCCCGCACGCCCACGCGCGCTTCGCCTTCGGCAATATCTCCACGGCAAGGGCGATGCCGGGCGTAGAGGCGGTCTATACAGCGGACGATTTTGCCGCGCTGGGCGATCTCCCATGCCTCGCGCCGGTCAATAATTCCGACAAGTCGATGACCCCGCTCAAGCCCTATCCGGTCCTGGCGCGCGGCGAAGCTTGTCATGTCGGCGATGCCGTCGCGATGGTCGTCGCGCGGACGCAGGCGGAGGCTCGCGATGCGGCTGAGCAACTGGAAGTCGACTGGTCGCCGCTGCCCGCCGTCGTCGATATGCGGTCCGCGATCGCACCCGGCGCGCCGCGGGTTTTTGCGAAGGCGCCCGACAACATCGCCTATGACGCCCATATCGGGAACAAGGCGGCGACGGACTCGGTCTTCGCCAAAGCCGCCCATGTCGTCGCATTGTCGATCGTCAATCAGCGGGTCGTCGCAAATTTTCTGGAGCCGCGCGGCGCGGTGGGCGAATACGACTCTGTTTCCGGACGCTACAATCTCCATGTGGGCAGCCAGGGCGTGCATGGGCTCCGCAACGAAATCGCCGGCAAGATCCTCAAAATACCCCCGGAGAAGCTGCGGGTCGTCACCAGCGACGTCGGCGGGGGATTCGGCACCAAGTCCTTCTTATACCGGGAGTATCCGCTGGTTCTCGAAGCCGCGAAACGTTTGGCACGACCGGTCGTCTGGCGCGCGGATCGCTCTGAACATTTCACGGGTGACGCGCAGGGCCGCGACAACCTCACGACCGCCGAAATGGCGCTTGCCGCGGACGGCCGGTTCCTCGCGATGCGGGTCGATATCCTCGGCAATCTCGGCGGCTATGTCTCGCTGTTCGCGCCGTATATCCCCTGGCTGGGCGCCTCGATGGCCACGGGGCCCTACGATATCGGAACCCTCTATGCGCGCGTGCGCGGCGTCTATACGCATACCGTCCCTGTGGACGCTTATCGCGGCGCCGGGCGCCCCGAGGCGGCTTATGTGCTGGAGCGCCTCGTCGACCAATGCGCGCGCGAGTTGAAAATCCCGCCGGAGGAAATTCGCGCGCGGAATTTCATCAAGTCCTCGCAGATGCCCTACGACACGCAGACTGAGCGCACCTACGACGTCGGCGATTTCGAGGGCGCGATGCGAGCTTCCCTGGCGAAGGCGGACTACGCCGGCTTTGGCGCCCGCGCCGCAGAAGCCAAAAAGCGAGGCGTCATCCGCGGTATTGGCATTTCCAGTTACATTGAATGCACCGCCTGGGGGGACGGCGAGGAAGGGTCGGTGACGCTCGACAAAAACGGCGACTTCACCGTGCTGATCGGCACCCAGTCGAACGGACAGGGGCATGAGACGGCTTATGCGCAGGTCGTCTCGCAGTACCTCGACGTACCGCTGGATCGAATCAAGGTCGTGCAGGGCGACAGCGACCGAATTCCCACAGGCGCTGGCACCGGGGGCTCGCGCTCCATACCGGTTGGCGCGGTGATGGTCACCCGGGCGTCGCAGACCCTTGTCGCCTCGCTCAAGGAACTTGCGGCCGACAAGCTCGAAGCCGCCGTCGCCGATCTTGAAATCGGCGAGGGACAGGTCCGCATTGCCGGCACCGACCGCGCGATTTCATATGCTGAGATCGCCAATCTTCCCGCCGCCACCGCCAAGAAGCTGAAAGCGATTGAATCGTTCAATCCGCCCCATGCAACCTATCCCAACGGCACGCATGTCTGCGAAGTCGAGATCGATCCTGAGACGGGCGAGACGAAAATTGCGCGCTATTCCGTCGTCGACGATTTTGGCACGACGATCAATCCGCTCCTTCTGGAAGGCCAGGTGCATGGCGGCATCGCCCAAGGCATTGGTCAGGCGCTGATGGAGCGCGCGGTCTATAGCGACGAGGGCCAGCTGCTGACCGCGAGTTTCATGGATTATTGTATGCCGAGGGCCGACAATCTGCCGAATTTCGAATTTGAGACGCGCAACATCCCCTCGACCACCAATCCGCTCGGGTTGAAGGGGGCGGGCGAAGCCGGCTCGATCGGCTCGACGCCGGCGGTGATGAATGCGGTCGCGGATGCGCTCTGGCGCGCCTATGGAGTCGAGCACATCGACATGCCAGCGACGCCCCTGGCGGTTTTTTCCGCTATTAACCAGGCAAAACGGGCTTCTGCGTAGTTTACTTCACAATTATGTGATCACGATCGGGCGAGGGGAGTGAAATAACTTCCTGGTCCCGAGTGTTGGTCGCTCGGGCTAAGGAGGAATTCCCAATGAAGCGCTTGGCGACTGTGGTAATTACACTGGCATGCGGTATTGGCATCGTCGCGGCTGCGGACGTCATCGCACAGCGGCGCGAGTTGATGAAAGCCGACGGCGTCGCTGCCAAAAAATTGTTCGATATGGCCAAAGGCGCAACGCCGTTCGACCTCGCGATTGCTCAAGCGTCGCTGAAAACCCTAGCCACGGGGGCGGAGAAGACGCCGGCGCTGTTTCCCGACGACAGCAAGACTGGCGGCGGCACGGCTGCCCTGCCGGCGATCTGGGAGAACAAGGCGGATTTCAACGCGCGTTTCGCAAAATTCAGCAAGGACGTCGCGGCCGCGATCGCCGCGACGGTCGACGAGAAGAGTTTCAAGGCCGCCGCCCCCGCCGTGTTCGATAATTGCGGCGGCTGTCACGAACTCTACAAAGCCAAGAGCGGCTGATCCCGGCCAGAATGAAGAAAATAGTTTTCGGCTTGGCGGCTTTCGCAACGGCCGGCGTGGTCTTTGCATTGGCCATTTCGACGCCAAAGCCCCGCTACAGCGTGGAGCAATGGCGCGCGTTCGAAAGCTCCGGCGACGCGGCGGCGGGGCGCCGGATATTTTTTGCTGGCGGCTGCGATTCCTGCCATGCGTCGCCAGGTCAGCCTGACCGTCTGCGGCTTGGCGGGGGGCTTGAGCTGAAAACGCCGTTCGGCTCGTTCTTCCCGCCCAATATTTCCAGCGATCGAACCGATGGCGTCGGCGCCTGGCGCAATGTTGATCTGGCCAACGCGATGCTTTCGGGAGTGTCGCCGCGCGGCGAGCATTATTACCCCGCGTTTCCCTACACGTCATACCAGCGGATGACGCCCGGCGACGTCGCCGATCTCATCACGTTTCTGCGAACGCTGCCAGCAGTTCAGGGCAAGGCGCCCGCGCACCAACTGCCGTTTCCATTCTCGATCCGCCGCGCGGTCGGCCTATGGAAGCAGTTGTTTTTTTACAATGCCGCCTTCCCGCCTGATCCAACGCAGAGCGCCGAATGGAATCTCGGCCGCTATCTTGTCGATGGGCCTGGCCATTGCGGCGAATGCCACACGCCGCGCAATGTCCTCGGCGCGATGCAGCCGGGCCTGTATCTGACCGGGGCGCCAGCTCCCGACCGCAAGGGCAAGACGCCCAATCTGACCGGCGCGGTTCTCGCCGACTGGACGAAGGCAGACATCGTCGAGGCGCTGACCAGCGGCTTCACCCCGGCGGGCGACGTGCTCGGCGCGGGAATGACCGGGGTCGTGCGCAATCTCGCGCAATTGCCGCAGTCCGACCGCGAAGCCATCGCCGCCTACCTCAAGAGCCTTCCGCCGCGCGGCGCGCCGGTCACCGCAAAGCTGCCGTAGGACGCCTAAAGCGCGCTGGCGGCGTCAGCGCGGATCCGCCCGATCATCGCCCTTACGCCATTCGAGCGCTGTGGCGTCAGGTGCTGTTCCAGCCCCAATTCCCGGAAGATCGCCAGCGCGTCGACACCGATGATTTCACGCGCCGTGTGGCCAGAGAACAGCGCGATGGCGATCGCAACGAGCCCTCGCACCAGATGCGAGTCGCTATCGCCGCGGTAGGTCAGGCGCAAATCGCCAGCTGCATCTCGCGCGGCGGAGAGAACCAGCCAGACCTGGCTCACGCAGCCGCGCACCTTGTTGGCGTCACTATGCTCGGCCTCGCTCAGGGGCTCCAGGCCGCGGCCGAGCTCCAGCACATAGCGATATCGATCTTCCCACTCCTCGAGGAAGGCGAAATCCTTGCGGATCGCGTCAATGCTCGGCAACACGCCGGAATCTGAATTGGCCATGCCTTCTATATCGGCATTGCCGGGCGTTGCGCCAGTGCCGAGGCGTGCGCGGCCTTTGCCGGTCTGCCTCGCCAGGGGAGCGCGAGGTCGGCCTTCGTCAATGAATTCGCCGACGGGCGCGTTGGGCCTGCCCCGGCCAGCGAGGCGATCGCCGTCTGCGCGCGGCGCTGTGGATCGGACGCCGCAAGCTTCAAGACAAGGCAGGACTCGGCCTGGACCGAACAGTTTTCCGCCACTGAGGCTGCAAGCGCCGCGCGCAGGCTCGCCACCTCGCGGGTCTGCTCGCTATTGTCGAACGGCATGGCCGAATAGACCATGCCAAGCCAGAATGCCGACCGGACCAGAAACAGCATGGAAATGCCCGCATCTCGCGCCGATGCGATGGATCGGACGCACGCGATGATAGGCATGGACAAACCAAAGCCGCGTCGACGAATCAGTTCGCATTCGATGGATCGCCTTTACGATTCCGAAGGGCTGCGGCGCGCGAATTGGCAAGCATTCGCTAACCATAATGCGAGGCGCTGACACAAAAAACATCGCCACCCCGGTCTTGTCCGCCTCCCGCCGGACATTCTTAGCGTTGATTTAAGGCGCGGCTGGAATCGTCGCATCTTGACATTCGATTCACCTTGCGGGGTCCGCGGGCTTGGGGCTGGTTTCCACAATAAAGACGGTCTTCAGGCGCGTGACGGAGGTCAAGCGGCGCAAGCAGCAGTCCTATGTCGTGCATGCGCAGATTCTCGCCGATATTATCGGCGACGTCGTGCTGCGCTACGATGCTTCGGGCGCGGTTATTTCCGTCAGCGACAGCGCGAGGGCGCAATTTGGTCTGGAGCCGCAGGATCTGCTCGGAACTGGCCTGTTCGACAGGGTGCATGTATCCGATCGGGTGGCCTATATGCAGGCGATTGACGAATGCGGGAGCCGCGACGCGACAGTGACCGTCACGCTGCGATTGCGCAGCGCTTCGAACGCGGACGCCATGGGCACCTATCCCGAGTCGGTATTTTCCTGGGCGGAGATGCGCCTTCACCGACTTCCCAAGGGAGCCATGGACGGCGACGAGGCGGCGCTGGTTGGCGTTGCGCGGAACGTGACCGAGGCAAAGACGATCGAAAGCAAACTGGAAGCCGCGCGAGCGCAGGCCGAAAGCGCGAGCTCCTGGAAGGACCGGCTGCTCGCCAATGTCAGTCATGAACTGCGCACGCCGCTCAATGCGATCATTGGTTTTTCGGAGATGCTGTGCCGGACGGACCTGGCTCCGGGCGGCGGGGCAAAGCAACGCGAATATGCCGGCATCATCAATACATCGGCCGAGCATCTGCTCTCCGTCGTCAATCTGATCCTCGACATGTCGAAGATCGACGCCGGGCGATTTGAAATTTCGCCCGAGCCTTTCGAACTCGCGCCGCTGATTGCCGCCTGCTGCGACATGCTGCGGCTCAAGGCCGAGGCGGGCGGCATCACGCTGGTTCGCGCGCCGCTCAACTGTGCGAGCGAAATCGTCGCGGACAAACGCGCATTTCGCCAGGTGCTGATCAACCTTCTGTCGAACGCGGTGAAGTTTACCCCGCGCGGCGGTCAGGTCGTGATTGGCGCCGATATGTCCGGCGAGATGATTCATCTGTCGATTCTGGATACCGGCATCGGCATCGCCGAGGATCACCTGCCGCGCCTCGGCGATCCGTTCTTCCAGGCGCGCGCGTCCTACGATCGCCTCTATGAGGGCACCGGCCTGGGGCTCTCTCTGGTGCGCGGCTTGGTCAGTCTGCTGGGCGGATCGCTCCTTGTGGAAAGCGCTGCGGAGGTCGGCACGCGGGTTACTGTGCGCCTGCCTGTGGATTGCCGGAGCTATCAAAGGGGCGATGGACCCCTGCCGCGCATCGAGACAGCGCCGCGGCTGACGCTGCCGGCCGGCTTGTCGAAGCCCACTGATATGAATCAGGAGAAAAGAATTGCCTGAGGCGCTCGCCCGCTCCCACAACGATTCGATCCTGTCGCGGTTTGCCCGGCGAGCGCCGGGCAAACCGGCAAAGAGCAGGGTTCGCGCCGCGCTGCTGTGGCTGCTGGCGCTGCCGGCGCGCTCCATCGCCGGAGCCGCCTTCGCGGCAATTTTTGTCGGCATCATCGTTAATGCGCTGGCGCTGCAAAAAGAGCGACATCCCGCGCCGTTTTTCCCGGCCAAGCCTCCGGCGCAGGCGCAGTCCCCGGCCGCGCCTCAGGCGACGATCGCCGCAGCGCCAGTTCCGGACGCTGCCGCTGTCGAACCCCCGATGCGCCCCGCCGGGCTTGGCGCGGCGTCTGACGCGGGCTCGTCGACGGCGGCGCGGTCGAGCGATCCGATCCGCGACCTGTTGCGCGGCGAATCCGGGAAGGACGCGCATCTCGTTGCGGCGGCGCAGAATGCGCTGATCAAGCTCGGTTACACCGTCAAGGCCGACGGCGTCGCCGGGGCCTCCACAATCGCCGCGATCCACGAGTTCGAACACGCCCACGGCCTTGCGCCATCGAGCGAGATCACGCCGAAGCTCGTCAAGCAGCTCACCGCCGCCGCCTCCCTCGCAGCGCAATAAGCCATGCGGCTTCGCGCCGATATCTGGGTCGCCGCCTATATCAGGCGTTGCGAGATCGAAGGCGCCGCCGCGGCGCTCCGCCGGCGCGGCGCAGCGGAGGCGGGAGCGATCTTCGTTCTGGTCGACCGGCTTGACGGCAGCGCCGCGCTGTTCGCGCCCGCCCCGCAGTCCGAAGTCATGGGGCGCGGAATCGAGCGGCTTTGGACGCGCGCGCACAAGGACGAATGGGTCGCGGTCGCCGAGCTTGAAGCGCGCATCAAGCGCGAAATCGCCTTCGATCCGGATCTGTGGCTGATCGAAGTCGAGGATCGCTCGGGACGCCATTGGCTCGACCTCGCGGATCAGACTGATACAAGACGCTGAACGCGCCGTCGTCGGGGAGACCATTGTCAATTCTGAATCTCGCGGTGTTCTGCACGGCTTTCGCTGGCGCGGCGCTGCTTTGCAATGCCGCCTTGCCATGGCTTCGCCGCGCATTTCTGGTGACCCCGGGCGCGCGCTCCAGCCATTTGCGGGCGACACCGCAAGGCGGAGGACTGATTGTCGCGCCGCTGGCGTTGGCCATCGCCTGTGTCGCCCTGCTTGCATCGGATTGGCGACCCAGCCGCTTCGACGCGAGCCTGATCGCAGCGCTGCTGGCGCTTGTCGCTCTGGGCTGCTGGGACGATCTGAGCGGACTGAGCGCGCGCTTTCGTTTTGCCGTGCAGGCGGGCGCCGCGGGCATTGTGTTGGCCACGCTGCCAGACGCGCCGTTGCCGGTGCTCGGATGGCTGCCGCCGCCGGTCGGGGCGCTCGCGCTGCTGATCGGGATCGTCTGGTTTGTCAATCTGACAAACTTCATGGACGGGATCGATTTGATCAGCGTGGCTGAGTTCGTTCCGGCTTTCGCGACGATCTATCTTTTGATGCCTCCAAGTTTCCCAACTGTCCTGTGTCTTGCATTCGCGGGCGCGCTTTGCGGCTTCGCCCTTCTCAACCGGCCGCCCGCGCGGTTGTTTCTGGGCGATTCCGGCTCGTTGCCGCTCGGCCTGCTCGGCGCGACGGGCGCCCTGCTGGTGGCGGGGCGGTACGGGATCATCGTCGCGGCGCTGCCATTTCTCTATTATGGCGCCGACGCTACGCTCACCTTGGCGCGCCGGGCTGTGGCTGGCGAGACAGTCTGGGAAGCGCATAAGCAGCATTTCTATCAGCGCGCGCTGCAACGCGGGCTCAGCGTGCGCCAGATCATCGCGCGGGTGCTGGCCTGCAACATCGCGCTGTGCGCAATCGCGCTGCTTGTCGTTAACGGCAATGCTATCGCGCATCTGGCGGCGTTCGCATCCGGGTTGGTCGTCGTCGGCCTGTTGCTTCGCGATCTATCGCGCGAAAGGGCGTGATGGCCCAGCGCATCCTCGTCACCGGCGCGTCGGGCTTCGTTGGCCGCCATCTGCTGCGAGCATTGGCGGCGCGCGGCTACGAGGCGATCGCCTGCGGCCGGCGCGCTGGCGCGCTTGAGGGCGCTCAATTTCTGGAGATCGACGATATCGCGACCGCCGACTGGAGCGCCTTGCTGGCTGGAGTCGACGCCGTCGTCCATGCCGCGGGAATCGCCCACACGCGAGGCGTGGCGCCGGCGGACTACGATCGCATCAATGCGGAAGCGACGCTGCGCCTTGCGGCGGAAGCCGTGGGGCGGATCGGACGGCTGGTCTTCCTCTCCTCAATCCGCGCGATCTCAGGACCCGTATCAGAAACCCCGCTCGATGAGCATTCGCTCGCGATGCCGACCGAGGCCTACGGGCGCTCCAAGCTGAAGGCCGAGCGGGGACTGGCGCTGCTCGATCTGCCGACGATCAGTCTGCGCCCGGTGGCGGTTTACGGCGAGGGCGTCAAAGGCAATCTTGCCCGCATCGAGCGCCTTGCCGATACGCCGTTGCCGTTGCCGCTGGCCAGTCTGCGCGCGGCGCGCTCGTTTCTGTGCATCGACAACCTCGTCAGCGCGATTCTGTTCGCGCTCGAACAAGACGGGAAAGGGGCGAAGGCTTTTGTGGTGGCCGATCCCCAGCCTTCGAATGTCGCCGAGCTGGTCTTGGGGCTGCGCGAAGGATTGGGGCGAAACGCCCGCCTGTTTGCCTGCCCGCCCGCCTTGCTGGGCGCGGCGGCGAGTCTCGGTGGCCAGGGCGAAAGCTGGAGGACGATGGCGGGGTCGATGATCGCCATGCCCGGGTGTTTGGTCGACGCAGGCTGGCGGCCGCCGGTCGCGACCAGCCGCGAAGGCGCCCAGCGATGGGGACGCGCGGCGCGGACGGCGCGGGCGCATCCATGAACTCTCGAGATTGCAGCCTCCGAAAAGGCTATTTCTTCATTTCTATCAGATACATCCACTTTTGATATTGCTGAATAGCAGAAAGTATGCCAAGATTAGTTTCTGACAGTCAAATTGATTGGAACGATGCGCATGGCCCGGTCCTCCTCAATTCGTCACATGCTTAGCGAGCGGCGGCGCGCTGACGCAGGGGTGACAAAGCTCATCCTGGGCTGGAGCGCCATCGCTCCACCGGGGGAGCCGGAGTCCGGCCGCTCGCGCCGGCTCTCGCGTCCAGCAAGACGGCGGAAAATTGTCGCGCAAGCCTTTGAAAACGCCCAATCGCGTCGGAAATGGGCGCCCCCCGCGGGCCTTCGCGAAGCCGGCAATTTCAGGCGATCAGTTCGCCCAGGAATGCGCGAAGATATCGTCGTTGCCGAAGCCGGCCATATCAAGCCGCACCCGCTCGGGGAGATAGGCGAAAGCGGCGCGCGCAAGGCCATCGCGCTTTTCGCGCGCCAGCATCGCGTCGAGCCGCTCGCGCAAAGCATGCAGATGCAGCACGTCCGAGGCGGCGTAGGTCAGCTGCGCCTCGCTCAGCGTTTGCGCGCCCCAGTCGGACGATTGCTGCTGCTTGGAGAGGTCCACGCCAATCAGCTCTTTCGCAAGGTCCTTGAGACCGTGGCGATCGGTGTAAGTACGCGCCAGCTTGGAGGCGATCTTGGTGCAATAGACCGGGCCGGGCATCACGCCGAACGCATTGCAAAGCGTCGCCATATCGAAGCGGCCGAAGTGAAACAGTTTGACGACGTTAACGTCCGCCAGCAGCCTTTGCAGATTGGGCGCGCTGGTCTGGCCGGGAGCGATCTGCACGATCTCCGCGGAGCCGTCGCCGCGCGACAATTGCACAACGCACAGCCGGTCGCGCCGCACGTCGAGGCCGAGGGTTTCCGTGTCGATCGCGACGGCAGCGCCAAAGTCGAGAGTGTCGGGCAGGTCGCCCTTATGCAGTCGGATGCTCATAAAGCGGCGACCGATATCGGCAAGACATTGAAAATATTCATGTATTGTTATCTCAGACCGCGCCGAGGTTTATCAGCCGCTATGCCTCGCGTCAACAATCGCAAGGCGGGGCGGGCAATTGTTAAGTCTACGGCACGCCTTCGCCGCCCTGGGGGTGCCCTGTATTGTTTCGTCCCGCCATCGCCTATATGAAGCACCCCTAAGCGCTCCGCCAAGGTCTCCCTGATGTCCGCAAAACTGCCGCTGCACCTGCGCCGCCTTGAAGCGGAAGCAATTCACATAATGCGTGAGGTTGTCTCAGAATTCTCCAAACCTGTAATGCTGTATTCGATCGGGAAGGACTCGAGCGCGATGCTTCATGTCGCGATGAAGGCCTTCTATCCCGCCAAGCCGCCTTTCCCGATGATGCATGTCGATACGACATGGAAATTCCGCGAAATGATTGCCTTTCGGGACCAGACGATCAGTCGCCTAGGCCTCGAACTGATCGTCCACACCAACCAGGACGGAGTCGCGCGCGGCATTTCGCCGGTGGCGTCGGGCTCGTCGATCCACACACAGGTGATGAAGACCGAGGCTCTGCGGCAGGCGCTGGATGCCGGCAAGTTCGACGCAGCCTTCGGCGGCGCACGCCGGGACGAGGAAAAGAGCCGCGCCAAGGAGCGCATCTTCTCGCATCGTTCAGCGGCCCATGTGTGGGATCCGCGCAACCAGCGCCCCGAACTCTGGCGGCTGTTCAACACGCGCATTCGGGCCGGCGAATCGATGCGGGTGTTCCCGCTGTCGAACTGGACCGAGCTCGACGTCTGGGAATATGTGCGCGCGGAGAATATCCCGGTGGTGCCGCTCTATTTCGCGAAAGAACGGCCCGTCGTCATGCGCGACGGCGCCCTCATCATGGTCGATGATGATCGGCTGCCAATGATGCCGGACGAAGCGCCGCAAATGCGCCGCGTGCGCTTCCGCACGCTGGGCTGCTACCCCCTTACCGGAGCCATTGAATCAGACGCCGACACGCTTGATGCGATCATCGATGAAATGCGGGCCTCCACAACGTCGGAGCGTCAGGGAAGGCTGATCGATCTTGATGAAACCGGCTCAATGGAAAAGAAGAAGCGCGAGGGCTATTTCTGATGAAACAGGACCTTCGCCCCGCCGCACTGCCCACCTTGCGCATGCTGACCTGCGGCTCCGTTGACGACGGAAAATCGTCGCTGATCGGCCGATTGCTCTATGAGCAGAAATTGATTTTCGACGACCAGCTCTCGGCGTTGGAGCGCGATTCGAAAAAGCACGGCACGACCGGCGAGGACATCGATTTCGCATTGTTGGTCGACGGGCTCGAGGCCGAGCGCGAGCAGGGCATCACTATCGATGTCGCTTATCGCTATTTCGCCACGCAGAAGCGCTCGTTCATTGTCGCCGATACGCCGGGGCATGAACAATATACCCGCAACATGGCGACCGGCGCTTCGAACGCCGATCTGGCGATCATTCTGGTCGACGCCCGCAAAGGCCTGCTGACGCAGACATTCCGCCATTCCATCATCGCCTCGCTGCTCGGCATTCGCCATGTCGTGCTCGCCGTCAACAAGATCGACCTTGTTGGCCACGACGAAGCGGCGTTCCGGGCGATCGTCCAAGCGTTCGAACATTTTGCTGTTTCGCTGGATTTCCGCAGCTTCGCAGCGATCCCCATTTCGGCGCGGTTCGGCGACAATATTTCTTCCCTGAGTCCGCGTACGCCCTGGCACAAAGGCCCGTTTCTGCTCGACTATCTCGAGCGGATCGAGGTCGAGGATGTCAGGCGCGACGCGCCGTTCCGCCTGCCCGTGCAGTGGGTCAATCGGCCGCATCTCGACTTTCGCGGCTTCGCCGGCTCGATCGTTAGCGGGTCGATCCGCACCGGCGACGAAATCGTCGTTGCGTCATCGGGGCGGGGCAGCAAGGTCGTCCGAATCCTGTCGGGCGATGAGGATGTCGCCAGCGCCGCGGCTGGCGAAGCGGTTACGCTGACGCTGGCCGACGAGATTGACATCGCGCGCGGAGACTTACTGTCGCGGTCTGATTCGCGTCCCGAAGTCGCCGACCAATTCACGGCGCACATCATCTGGATGAGCGCCGACGCGCTGCTGCCAGGCCGCTCGTACCTGATGAAGATAGGCTCCCGCACGACGCCAGCGACCGTCACCGAGCTCAAGCATCGCATCGATGTCAATACGCTGGAGAAGCTCGCCGCCAAGACGCTGGCGCTGAATGAGGTCGGGCTGTGCAACCTGGCGACCTCGATGCCGATCGCCTATGATTCCTACGCTGAGAACCGCGACACCGGCGCGTTCATCCTGATTGATCGCACCAGCAATGAAACCGCGGCGGCGGGGATGATCGCGCATGGCCTGCGCCGCGCCACCAACATCCACCGGCAGGACCTGACGGTGACGCGCGAAGCTCGCGCCGCGCTCAAGCATCAAAAGCCCGCGGTGCTTTGGTTCACCGGCCTGTCGGGCGCCGGCAAATCGACGATCGCCAATATTGTCGAGGCGAAGCTGCAGGCGCGCGGCGTGCATACAGTGATGCTCGATGGCGACAATGTCCGCCACGGCCTGAACAAGAACCTGGGCTTTACCGCGGAGGATCGCGTCGAGAATATCCGCCGCGTCGCCGAAGTTGCGCGCCTGATGACCGACGCCGGGCTCATTGTTCTGTGCTCGTTCATCTCGCCGTTCCGCGCTGATCGAGCCATGGCGAGGGACCTGGCGGCGCCCGGCGAATTTCTCGAAGTGTTCGTCGATGCGCCGTTGCAGGCGGTCATCGCGCGCGATCCCAAAGGTCTCTACAAGCGCGCGTTGGCCGGCGAAATCAAAAATTTCACAGGCGTCGATCAGCCTTATGAGGCGCCAGAGCACGCCGAGATTGTGCTGCCTTCGGCGACGGAGACGGCGGAGGCGCTGGCCGATGAAGTTGTCAGGGCGCTCGAGGAGCGGCAGATGATCGCGCGCCTGTAACCCGCGCCGCCAAGGAGATTTATGCGCCAAAGCATTGCGCCCAACGCAAAAAAGCGCTTCGATGGCGCGAGCGGCGTGTTGCTGCGCCGGTCTTGATATAGACGCGCGCGGCCTCGAGTCGACGTTTCACAGGGGGAGTTGTATGAAAAATATCGCCTTCGCCAGCCTCGGCATTGTTGCCTTGACGCTCGGCTCCACAGCCGTATCGGCCAAAACACTGGTCTATTGCTCCGAAGGCAGCCCGGAAAACTTTTCCCCTTCGATCAACACCACCGGAACCAGTTTTGACGCGGCCCGCCCCGTCTACAACCGGCTGGTTGAGTTCAAACGTGGCACCACCGAGGTTGGACCAGGACTCGCCGAGAGCTGGGACATAACGGACGGCGGCAAGACAATCACTTTCCATCTTCGCAAAGGCATCAAGTTCCATTCAGTGAAGGATTTCACCCCGACGCGAAATTTCAATGCCGATGACGTGCTGTTCTCATTCAATCGGATGTGGAAGCCGGATCATCCCTATTCGAAAGTGTCGGGCGGCAAGTATGATTACTTTAACGACATGGATATGCCCACGCTGCTCGACACGATCGATAAGACCGACGACAACACCATCGTGATGAAACTGAAGACGCCGAATGTCGCAATTCTCGCCAATCTGGCGATGGATTTTGCCGCGATCGGCTCCGCCGAATATGGCGATTTTCTCCTCAAGAAGGGTGCGCCGGAGCAATTCGATCAGGTGCCCGTCGGCACCGGACCGTTCTCCTTCGTCGCCTATCAAAAAGATTCAGTGATCCGCTACAAAGCCAACAAGGATTACTTTGGCGAGAAGCCGCTGGTCGACGACCTCGTCTATTCGATTACGCCCGACGCCACCGCGCGTTACGCCAAGCTGAAGGCTGGCGAGTGCCATATCAACGCTTACCCGCGCCCAGCTGATCTCGCTGAAATGGAGAAGGACTCGTCGCTGAAGGTCATCCGTCTGCCCGGCCTCAACATCGCGTTCTGGGCTTTTAACGTCAACAAGCCGCCGCTCGACAAGAAGGAAGTGCGCCAGGCTCTTTCGATAGCGATCGATCGCGACGCCATTCTCAAGGACGTCTATCTCGGCGCCGGCGAGAAGGCCAAGACGCTGATCCCGAGCACGATGTGGTCATACAACGACAAGATTCCCGACACGCCATACGATCCAGAAAAATCCAAGGCGATGCTGAAAGCCGCTGGCGTCGCTTCGCCGCTGGAGATCGACCTCTGGTATCAGCCGGTGCAGCGTCCCTATAATCCCAATGGCAAGCGCATCGGCGAGATGATGCAGGCCGATCTCGCCAAGGTCGGCGTCAACGCAAAACTCGTCACCTACGAGTGGGGCGAATACCGCAAGCGCGCTCAAGGCGGCGAGCATATGACGGCGCAGCTGGGCTGGACCGGCGACAACGGCGATCCCGACAATTTCTTTTTCCTCGACAGCTGCAATGCAGGCAAGCCGATCTCGAACAATATCCCCAAATGGTGCAACACCGAATTCGATGATCTTCTGGGCAAGGCCCGGCTCGTCGCCGATCAGGCGGCGCGCGCAAAAATGTATGAGCGCATGCAGGTGATCGAGCACGACGAAGCGCCCGAATTGCTTATCGCGCACTCGATCGTCTCTGAAGTCATGCGCGCCAATGTTTCAGGCTACAAGCAGAGCCCGCTGGGAACGCATACGTTTGAAGGCGTCGATGTGAAGTAAATTCCTTCGCCCCGCAAATGCGGGGAGAAGGTGGCGGTGAAACTGCCGGACGAGGGGCGGCGCGCTCGCGTCGAGGGTTGCCGCCACGCGGTTTTCGCGCTGTTCCGCCGAACCGCGCGGTCCCTCATCCGACGCTGCGCGCCACCTTCTCCCCGCCAAACGGGGAGAAGGGGAGGCGGAAGGTTCTCCCATGCTCCTGTACTTCCTCCGCCGAATCGCTCTGACGATCCCAACGTTCATCGCTCTGATGTTTCTGACATTCGCGGCGATACGCCTGGTGCCGGGCGATCCGGTGGAGGTGCGGGTCGGCGAACATGGCATCAGCGCCGAGCGGCTGGCGTTCTTCCGCCATGAACTGGGTCTCGACCAGCCAGTTTGGAAGCAGTTTTTCGACTACGCCTGGCACCTGTTGCATGGCGACTTTGGCACATCCGTCGCCACGCAGCAGAAAGTGATGACGGAATTCCTGACACTGTTTCCGGCGACCCTGGAACTGGCGTTCTTCGCTATGATGTTCGCCCTGATCCTCGGCCTTCCCGCCGGCGCGATTGCTGCCGTAAAACGTGGCTCCTGGTTCGATCAGGCGCTCATGAGCATTTCTCTCATCGGCTATTCTATGCCAATCTTCTGGTGGGGTCTGCTGCTCATCATGTTCTTCGCGGTCACTCTGGGCTGGACCCCGGTGTCCGGCCGCATCGATCTGATCGCTTATTACATAGAGCCGCACACGGGGTTTATGACGATCGACGCCCTGCTGTCTGACCAGACCGGCGCCTTCCTCGATGCGCTACACCATCTTATTCTTCCGACAATCGTCCTCGGGACGATACCGCTGGCGCTGATCGCCCGAATGACGCGTTCGTCCATGCTCGAAGTGCTGAGCGAGGATTATGTCCGTACCGCGCGCGCCAAGGGCCTGTCGCCGCTGCGGGTGATCGGCCTGCATGCGCTGCGCAACGCGCTGCTGCCGGTCGTCACCGTCGTAGGTCTTTCCATTTCCGGGCTGCTGTCGGGCGCCGTGCTCACCGAAACGATCTTTTCCTGGCCCGGGGTGGGCAAATGGCTGATCGAGTCGATAAGCCGGCGCGACTATCCCGCGCTGCAGGGCGGTGTGCTGCTGATTTCGACCATCGTCATCGCGGTCAACCTGATTGTTGATCTGCTCTATGGCGCGATCAATCCGAGGATCCGGCATGGCCGCTGACGTCGCGATTGTTCTTGCGGAGGACCCGCTCGCCCGCGAGATTCTGGCGCAACCCAGCCCGCTCAGCGCGTTTTGGTCAGCCTTCCAGGAAAACAAGGGCGCTCTGCTCGGCCTTGCGCTTGTTGCAATCGTCGCCTTTCTCGCGCTGTTCGCCGACGTGCTCGCGCCCTATTCGCCGATCGAGCAGTTTCGCGACGCTGTGCGAACGCCGCCGATCTGGCAGCATGACGGGTCCTCCCGCTTCATCCTCGGCACCGACGGAGCCGGCCGCGACATGCTCTCACGGCTGATATTCGGCGCGCGCGTCTCGTTGTTCATTGGCCTTGCCGTTATGAGCGTCTCATTCGTGATCGGGGTCGTTCTCGGCCTTATCGCGGCGATGACCGGATCGATGGCCGACGTCATCATCACACGCATCATGGACCTCATCATCGCTGTGCCTAGCCTCGTCCTCGCGGTGCTTGTCGTGGCAGTGCTCGGCCCGAGCCTCGCCAACACCATCGTCGCGGTGACGATCGTTTATCTGCCCCGGTACGTGCGGCTCGTGCGCGCCTCGGCGATGGGCGAGCTCAACAAGGATTATGTTATGGCGGCGAGGGTCGCCGGCGTCAGGAAATTGCGGCTGATGTTCGTCACCATCCTGCCTAATTGTCTCGCACCGCTCATCGTGCAGGGGGCGCTTGGCGTTTCCGACGCTATTCTCGAGGCGGCGGGCCTCGGATTTCTCGGCCTGGGCGCCCAGCCGCCGACGCCCGAATGGGGCTCGATGCTCGCCGATTCCAGGGAGTTCATTCGTTCGGACCCCTGGATCGTGACTCTGCCTGGTCTCGCGATCCTCATCACCGTCATCGCCATCAATTTGACGGGCGACGGCCTGCGCGACGCCCTCGATCCAAAGATGCGAAGGAGCTGAGCAACGTGCCCCTGCTCGACATCCGTAATCTTTCGGTTTCCTTTGCCACTCGTTCGGGCGCGTTCAAGGCGGTTGACGGCATCGACATATCGGTCGAGCCGAACGAAGTGCTCGCCATCGTCGGCGAGTCCGGCTCGGGCAAGTCGGTCGCCATGCTGGCAGTGATGGGACTGCTGCCGTTCACGGCAACCGTCACAGCGGACCGGATGGACTTCGACGGGCGAGATTTGCGTGAGCTGATGCCGGAGGCGCGACGAAAAATCGCCGGCAGGGACATGGCGATGATTTTCCAGGAGCCGATGTCATCGCTCAACCCATGCTTCACGGTGGGCTTTCAGATCGGCGAGACGCTCAAGACTCATCTCGATATGGACCGCAAGGCGCGCAATCGCCGCATCATCGAGCTGCTCGACGAAGTCGGGATCCCTGATCCCTCCCGCCGCGTATCGGCGTTTCCCCATCAGCTTTCCGGAGGCATGAGCCAACGGGTGATGATTGCGATGGCGCTGGCCTGCCGGCCAAAGCTGCTGATCGCCGACGAGCCGACGACGGCGCTCGATGTGACGATTCAGGCGCAGATCCTCGATCTGCTCGTCTCCCTGCGCCGCCAGAATGGCATGGCTTTGGTGCTCATCACCCACGACATGGGCGTCGTCGCCGAAACGGCGGATCGCGTTGTCGTGCAGTATGCTGGACAGCAGGTCGAGGCGAACAGCGCGCGCGAACTGTTTGCCAACCCGCATCACCCCTACACCGCCGCCCTGCTCGCCGCGTTGCCGGAGCGCGCGACGCAGCGGCGGCTGCCCGCCATACCCGGCGTGGTGCCGGGTCAGTTCGATCGCCCGGCCGGCTGCCTGTTCGCGCCACGCTGCGCCTTCGTTTTCGATCGCTGCCGGCGCGATGCGCCCCATCATGCGCGCGCTAGCCTTGGGCGGGCGCTCTGCTACACGCCGCTTGAACATGGCGCGCCGATGGTCGCGGCGGAGACGATGGCATGAGCGAGGCGCTCGAAGCGCGCGGCCTCGCCCGCACCTACAATGTCTCGCGCGGCGCGTTCGCGCCGATGGCGACCGTCAAGGCGCTGGCGGGCGTGTCGTTCTCACTGAAAGCTGGACGCACGCTGGCGGTCGTCGGCGAATCAGGTTCGGGCAAGTCGACGCTCGCGCGGCTGCTCACGATGATCGAGGAGCCGAGCGAAGGCGCGCTGCTGATCAACGGCGTCGATGTCGCCCACGCCGACGAGGCGACAAGGCGACAGATGCGCCGGGAAATCCAGATCGTCTTTCAAAACCCCTACGGCTCTCTCAATCCCCGTCAGAAGATAGGGAAGGCGCTGGAAGAGCCGCTGCTCGTCAACACCACGATGAGCAGCCCCGAGCGCGAAGCTGCGGCGCGCGAAATCATGGCTAAGGTCGGGCTGCGCCCCGAATTTTATCATCGCTATCCCCATATGTTTTCAGGCGGGCAGCGCCAGCGTATCGCGATCGCCCGCGCGCTGGTGCTCCGGCCGAAGATTTTGATTCTCGATGAGCCGGTGTCGGCGCTCGACGTTTCCATTCGCGCGCAGGTGCTCAATCTGCTCGCCGCGCTGCAGGAGGAATTTGCTCTCGCCTATGTCTTCATCTCGCACGATCTTTCCGTCGTGCGACACATCGCCGACGAGGTCATGGTGATCTACCTCGGCCATAGCGTCGAGATCGGTTCGCGCGAAGCGATCTTTTCCAACCCGCAGCATCCCTATACCCGCGCGCTGTTGTCGGCGACGCCGGTCGCCGATCCCCTGGCCAAGCGCGAGCGCATCATCCTGAAAGGCGAATTGCCATCGCCATTCGATCCGCCCAAGGGATGCCCGTTCAACCCGCGCTGCCCACTGGCGTTCGACAGATGCCGCGTCGAGCGCCCGCCGCTGGAGGAGAAGCAGGGCCGCTCTGTCGCCTGCTGGGCGGTTGCAGGGTGAACAAAGCGGCATTCTACGACTATATCATTGTCGGCGCAGGCACGGCGGGTTGCCTCCTCGCCAACCGCCTTTCCGCCGACCCGCGCAACAATGTGCTGCTGCTGGAGGCGGGCGGGCGGGATAACTGGATCTGGCTGCATATCCCTGCCGGCTATCTCTATGCAATCGGCGACAAACACGCCGACTGGCTGTTCAAGACTGCGCCCGAGACCTACGACGAGATCATCGACGCCGCATGCGAAGCGTGGAAAAAACTCACCGCCAAACCCGACGTCATCCGATCATTCAGGATGCGCGATTCGGCCCACGTCGGTCAATCATAAGGGCCGTTGGTATCAGCCCCGGAGCGAGATCCGGGAGATCGAAACCTCGGCGTCTTTGACCGGGGTATTGTGTTCCCGTCGGCCGCCGGCCAACTGCGCGATGGGAAATCTTCGCCGCCGCTTGGCCCGCACTATTCTCTCGCACATGAATCCTGTTACGAAGAACACTCCCACGGAAGCCTGACTGGGATCCAACAATATCTCCTCAGAAACTCCCACAATGGCCAGCCCGCCGCAGCAAAGAAACGTTGATATTCCAAGTTCCTTCGCTGGTGTCCGGAAACATCGCAGCGCCAGCACAATGTTTCTGATCCAGAGGTAAAAATAAATTATAGTACCGACTATTCCAACTTCCAACAACAGTTCCAGAAGGCCATTGTGCGCCTCTGGGACTAACCATCCCACGTCTGACGAAATCTGGCCCGCCAAAGGATTGGCGGGCGACCAGAACGCCGAAAGGCCCCACCCGAAGATTGGTCTTTCAGAAATATACTTGATCACGTAGCCCCATAAATCGGTGCGCCCGGTTAGGGTTGGATCCTTTCCGAGCATTTCCATGACCGAATCCGGATATATTGCCACGGCCACTGCAATGGGCAACAACACAACAATCGCAGATATACCGAGAGCCCGGGACGCTCCGCCTTGTAGAAAGAGAGCGATAATCCCACTGGTGATGCAGAAGGCGATGATCACTAGAAGTGCAGTTGATGACCTGCTGGCGAGTGTGGCGAGTATAAATACGAGCAGCATAAAGGTGCTCGATAGCCGTTGCCCGACGCCAGCCCGCATGCCGTGGAGGCTGCCGAGTGCTCCAATCGCCATAACCTGGCCGAGTACGTTCTTGTGCGAAAATACGCCGCGCAGAACAGGCACTCCGTCCGCCATTAATGCCGTACCAGGAGAGACCGCGAGCAACACAATCGATACGACTACCGATAGGAAGCAGGTTACACGCAGCAAGTGCATGAACTCGTCGGCTTCCAGATTGCCGGCGACGCCAATCACGCCGAGTACGAACAATAGGTATTCGATTCCCCTCCGAGCGCTGACCTGCGGGTCAATTGACCAAGATGCTGAAAGTATCAGGAAAACGGCCAAGACAAGAGCAAGGGTCCCACCGGTTCCAACACTCTTCCGCAGCCGAAACGCCCGCAAGAACAGCAAGATGCTTACGGCGATCACCAGCAGATTAAGGCTTTGGGAAATTTTTGTGCCCGACTTACCTTCCCACTCGCCGTAAACTAGGCGATCGACAAAGCCTAGAGCACCGTACGTTTGAAGAAGGAAAAAGGCCGACGCAAGATGATACCACCGCAATCTTCCGTTATTCGCCTTGTGTTGCACTGCCATTTGTCCCGTCGGCAAGGTGATCGAAGTTACGCCGAGTGAAACGGCGGTCACTTTCTTGACACAAACGATATGCGCCCGGTGATTTCGTTACAAAGTAGCTGAATTGCATCGTCACTCAAAGGGAACTTCCGCAGGTCGGCGACGGGTCAAGGCGCCTCGTGCTGGAAAACGCGGCTGTGAAGACTAAACTATTCTGGAGGCGATCGCCACCGGCGCCTCCGATCCAGTAGAACGCCTCACGCCCTCGCGTCGGGGACGTGGTGAAAAACCGATTAGAAAACGGACTCGCTCGGTCGTAAATATAGGTAAGCGTAATTACGCCTTGCCCATTCGACCCATTCGCACCATTCTGAGCCTCGGCGCCGCGCTGCCAGGCGTGGTCAGAGACTGTAAGTACGTGTGGCAAGCTGGCTGTTGAAGCCAATTAATAGGCTGATCAAGAGTTGCGCTCCTGAGGTTGAACATGAAGCTTCATTCTCTTCAGGCGTTGCGCGCTATCGCTGCTTGGTTGGTGGTCATTGACCACACTTTGTATGAAATTATCCATAATCAGTCCGGTAGTCCGGATACGCAGATTGCCTGGACCCTGGGCAGTATAGGGGTTTATATCTTCTTCGTTATATCGGGATTTATCATGGTGCACATATGCTGGGAGAGCTTTGACCAGCGGGCCGCCGCAGCGAATTTTCTGCGCCGTCGCATCATTCGGATCGTCCCGCTTTACTGGCTTGGAACGGTTGCCGCTTTCGCGTACCATAGAGTATCAGGGACACATGGAGCGGACGACGGCTGGTTGCAGATCGTGTATTCCCTCGCGTTTATTCCGTATTCCGGCGACGCGGGCTCTTGGAATCCAGTTTTGCCACAAGGCTGGACCCTGAGCTACGAAATGCTGTTTTATGTAATATTCGCGTTTGGTTTGTGGTTCCCGCGCCAAATCGGCTTGCTCATGGTGGGCGTGACACTCGGCGCTCTTGTAGTCATTGGAACATTTATACCGAACGAAACTGTTGTGCATCTCGCGTCGCCAATCGTGCTTTGGTTTTTGCCCGGTATCGGATTGGCCATCATTTGGCGTCGGCGAGAGTTCGAAGAGCCGGAGTGGCTCGCACGTTCAGCCAAACTATTGGAGCCTTTGGGCGACGCATCGTACTCGACCTATCTTGCCCATGGCTTTGCACTCACATTGTTCCTTCGTGCCTGGATAATGATGGCGGGGCCGCCATCTGTGTGGATCGTGCCGATTTGCGTTGTGGTTGCGACTGTCGCAGGATGGGCAATCCATACGGCTGTAGAGAGGCCTATATTGCGAGTAATCGCCAAATTCTGGAAGCGGAGAAAAGAAACTACATCGGCCCGAGAGATCCCGGCGCAAGTTGACAGTTGAGCGTCGGGGTCAATATGCGTCTACAATTAGTTGAAATGGAAAGTACTACAGCTACCCCACGGGAAAATCCACCGAGCATTCGAGGCTCCCGCCTGATTGGAATGCGCGCCGCCGCCTCGGAAATACACTGCCTTGCGCCGCGCAATGGAGTACCTTTGGACCAAGCTTATCAAAGAGAATCTAACAGAAACTGTCAATCGAAAATCAATAAACAGCACTGGCGGAGATCGATGTCCGTGTCCTTATATCTTAATGCTTGAAGATTGATGCGAAACGTTTCTTATCCATTGGGCGCTAAGCCGGTTCTGCAGTATCCGGCGGTCGCTTATCGCGACGACATCGACGGACTGCGGGCGATCGCGGTCACCGCGGTTGTTTTTTTTCATCTGAACATGCACTTCAACCACGGGGGTTTTCTCGGCGTCGACGTGTTCTTCGTGATCTCCGGTTATCTCATTACCAAGATCATCCGCGCCGACCTCGAAGAGAACGAATTCTCAATCCCGCGTTTCTACGAGCGGCGCGCACGGCGCTTATTCCCAGCTCTGTTTGTAATGTTGGGGACCGCCGCGGCCATCGGTTATCTCGTCTTGCTGCCCCAGGAGTTCGTAGGTCTCGGGCGATCGATCGCCGCAACAACACTGTTCGCTTCGAACTTCTACTTCTTTTCGCAGGATAGCTATTTCAGCGCCGCTTCGGACTTCGAGCCGTTGCTCCACACGTGGTCACTGGCGGTAGAAGAACAGTTTTATCTGCTCTTTCCGCTTCTACTCAGCATTTTACATCGTCGTACGCGTGGAACGACGATCGCAATCCTGCTTACGCTTGCCATTGGTTCCTTTGCGATCAATACAATTCTCCTCGATCGCCAAGCATCGGCCGCCTTCTACCTTCCGGTTCCGCGCGCATGGGAGCTCTTGCTTGGCGCGTTGATTGCGCTCAATGTTCTCCCAACGACTGAAAGCCGACCGCTTCGCGAGGTCTTTGGCGTCGTTGGTCTCGGCGCGATTTTATTTTCTGTGGTCTTTTTCTCCCCAACGAGGTTCTCCTACCCCATCGCAATTTATGCTTGCTTGGGTACGGCATTGCTCATTTTTGCGGGTGGATCCTCTGGTTCGCTTGTTAGCCGCGCGTTGGGCAGCACTGTTCCGGCCTACATCGGCCGCATCTCTTATTCGCTATACCTCTGGCATTGGCCTGTGATCGTATTTTACAAGTTGACCATCAGGGAGCCGTCAGGTTTTCAGGACGACCTGATCTTGATTGTCGCCAGTCTTGCGATCGCCGCCCTCTCGGCGGAGTTCGTCGAAAAGCCGTTTCGTCATGGCAGTCTGCGAAAATTGTCGCGAGGTAATATATTCCGTTTCGCCGCGAGTGCGATGGTCGCGTTGCTGCTATTCAGTTTCGGCGTCATCGCAACTGACGGCTTGGCCGCCCGATTCCCCGCATCCGTCGCCAGGATGGCCGGCTACGTTCACTATGGAGACATAGCCAGCATGAGGAAGGGGACATGCTTTTTATTAAGCGGCGATTCTATCGCTGAGGAGTGTTTATCAATTGATCCGTCACGAAGAAATTTCTTACTAGTTGGCGATAGTCACGCCGCGCACCTCTGGTCCGGACTTCACAGCGCCTATCCTGACATCAATTTTCTACAGGCAACGGCTGCCGGTTGTGCTCCCGCATTGGATGTCAAGAGATTCGACTCTACCTGCGCGAACCTCATGAATTTGGTGTTTCGTGATTATTTGCCCAAGACCAAGCTTGACGGCGTCATCCTGTCGGCCAATTGGGCTGACCATACTGTCGCTAAAGTCGCCGACCTGAAAGCCACCCTTACTTACCTCCGTCGCTTCCAGCGCAACTTATTCGTCGTTGGCCCGATCCTGGAATATCGAATGGCGCTGCCGCGAATTCTTGCTGAAGGGCTCTTGCACGGCGATCCCACCATGCCGATACAAATGCGTACGCCCGAGCCCTTTCAAGCGGAAGGAGTGATTCGGGACGCCGCTTTCGAATTCGGGGCACGCTATGTGTCGATGATTGAAACACTTTGTCCAAGCGGGGACTGCCGGACTGTCGACGACGACGGCGCTCCATTGGAATTTGACTATGGCCATCTCAGCGAGGAAGGGTCACTCTTCATTGCTCGGCGCTGGGCGACGGAAAGCTTATTCGAGGAGCACCCTGAAAGCATCACTCGGACAGGTGTTCCCAGTTCCGTCCGGCGCTGATTGACGAATCCCGGAGGTTCATCACAGCAGTTCCTTTCGCGCTGGTTTTGATGGCGTCGATGGTGCGTTTCCGCGCGAATCAGCGGTCCGCCCGCACGGCAGCTTCTTGCGCTGACGATCACAGGTTCGTTGATCCGGCGGTCAAGATGGCGGTTGACGATCTTGGTGAGCGCGTCGGCGAGATAGGCGTGCGGAACGACGCGGCAGAGCTTGCAGGTCTCGACTAGGAATTGATGTCCAATTCAACTTCAAAATACCGCCCCCGCGGGTTATTTTCGACGGTTGAATTTCATAGAAGGACATTCCTATGCAAAGGCCGTTGTGTGGTTTAATGGCTTTGGCGCTGGCTTTGCCTTGGCCGGCTCTGGCGCGCGCCAAGCACAACGGTACGGGCCAAACTGCCACCCCTGTTGCCGCAACAACAATTCTGTCATCTACTTATCCGGTGGCTGGCGGTCTCGTCACCGGGACAGTCTCCGCCACAAACAGCGCAAGTTCATTGTTGATTACAAGCTGCTCCGATTGTTCGAACTTCTTCGTGGCCAATAACCGGGGCGTAATTACTGCAACCAGCGCCGGCGCCTTGAGTGTTGCTGCCGCGACGCACTATCCGGTCGTGCAAGCCACAAATGCGCCGGGCAGTGGAACCGCAACAGTTCCTCTCAAGTTCTCGGGCGGAGCGCCCACTGCGTATTCGCTCCCGACCGGGGATGCTGTTCATTATATCTCGCCCACGGGGAAGGACAGCAATACTGGCCTTACACCGACCGCCGCATGGTCGACGCCAAACCACGCGATGCACTGCGGCGATGTGATCATCGCGGTGGCCGGAACCTACGACGCGAACGTGCAAGATGCGTTCGGCAATGGCGGCGGATCGTTCGGCGCCGTAACAAAATGCCCATCGACGACCGGAGGCATCGACGGAGCCGGGGGGATTTACTTTGCGATTGTGCTTTGCGCTGGCCCGAATATGTCGAGTTGCGTGGTCAATGGCCGCAGTGGCGAAGCGTTCCGTGTCGACGCGAATAACTGGGCCGTTGAAGGCTTCTATATGACGCAAAACAGCACAAGCGGAGCAGGCTGCGCGACGCTGACATCAGAAAACGGCATGGTGAAAAATTATGGCGCCTTCATCAACAATATGGCGGTGAATTGCGGCACACAGGGCTTCGGCGCCGTGCGCGGCGGGAGCGGCTTCGATCACGATGCGATAGTCGGGGCCGTTGCCTACAATACCGCGCCAAGCCAAAATGGCGGCGGCTTCTGCGGCAGCGGCGTTTCGATGATTCCATTCAACGGCGTCGCCGACGCGGGCACGCATGTATTCGTGGCAGGATCATTTCTTTACAAGAACATCAACGCTCCAAGCGGCGCGGGGTGCAACACTGACGGGGAGGGCATCATCCTCGATTCATGGGCGCAGGGCGGCCCCTACAAGTATCTGGCCGCCATCGAACAGAACGTTATGTGGGCAAACGGGTCATCTGGCTTCCTGGCTCTGCCGGGCGGCACTGCGACGCAAGATTTGGCGCAATATGTTGTTTTCAACAACACGTCATACGGAAACTTCCAAGACCCGAAAAATGGCGGCGGCGGCGAGTTTAGGCTGAATCAATATTCACCTTCGGGCTCCGGATCGTACATTGTCACGAACAATATTTTCATCGCCACGACGCAAAACACCGGCTCGGGACGAGTGTGGGCCGCGGCGGCCGATTGCGTTATCGTAGCGAACGGATGTACAAATACAGGCATCATCCAAATCGGCAACAACGATTTTTGGAATAGCGCCGCCCCGACGACGAGCGTTCCCGGCAATCCCAATACTGAGGTTACGTGGAACGGAAATACGCATCCTTCCAACTGGCCCTATGGAACCAATACTTACAACAATGGCGGCCTCGCTTCGCCCGCATCGTTGCCGTCGACAGCGCCGGATTGCGCCGCCTACGCAAATGTCGAGGCTTGCATGAATGATCCGGCCGGGTACAACGTTGCGGGCCACGTACTCCCCAGCGGATCAATCGGCTATCATGCGCCGACCGGAGCGTGCGCGGCCGACGCCTATTTTCCGACGTGGCTAAAGGGGGTCGTTTATCTAAGTTGGAATAGCGGAAACAGCACCGTTACGTACAACCCGAATCTATTAATAAACCAGCCGTGCGGACTATAATCGCTGGTGCTCGTTGGCAAGCTTTTTGGCGAAAACACTCCGCGCGCGCGAGACCCGCGACAGGCCGTAAGAACGAGTTCGACGAGACCGTCTGGGCTGACAGTCGCGACCTCCTTCGGGCGGAACAGCGTCACGCTCTCGCGTTGGCCGCAAGCGTTGTCGCGCAAGTCGCGACATCGGGCGCTTCCACGCTCCCGCCAGCATATGACCCATTTTTGGCCCCGTTCCCGGCGAACGCCGCTGGCACGCCCTCAAGAATACGTCTGCGGCGCCACTTCACACGCCACGGCCATTCAGAGCGCGACTTATTGGCATTGTAAATTTACCCTGACAATCGTCGGATTTCGCTATCTTGCGCGCGGCAATTGCGTTTTCATTCGCAACAGAGATACGTTGTTGCGCCGCAAGTCCCGCTTTAAGCGCCTCACAGGTCGTGGTCTCGCAGGTGGGTTCTCCCAACACTGCATACCTCGGACAAGACGGGAATTCTTGGGCGAAAGTCCTGCTCTGGCAAGAACTGTGAAGCGCAATGCCAATATTTGGCTTTGATTAGGAGCAGCCGCGTTGAGCCAGCTAACGGTCGTCCTGAGGTACTGGGGCTTGGAACCTTTCGATAGACGAAGACCTGACTGGAAGGAGAGATATTCATCGGTCTCTCGCATTCCCGTAGGGAATCGGCCCTGACCGCGGCAGATGCGTTGCTGGCAAAGTTGATCGCGGCGGTGTACTACGAACTAGGGTTGAAGCCTTGCGACGCTGGCGCATACCGGCCACGGCCTGCAGCAACGCGAGCCTTACCAGGGCGGCGAGGCGCGTATATCTGGAGTTCCGGGAAGACATTCGGGCTCGCAACTGCCGAAGCCACGGTCTGGAACCGGAAGACCGATTGCAGTTGGAGAAGATTCTGATGTTTCTGGTACGGAGGTCAGCGCATCCAATGCGAGTAACATTCCTTGGACATTTCGGCGCTGGAAACCTCGGGAACGAATGCACGCTTCAGGCCGCTATCCAACAGATCTCGGTTCATCTGCCCCAAGCATATCTCCAGTGCGCTTGCACCGACCATGAGGACGTTCGAAGGCGGCACCATTTACCCGCCTATCCTTGGAAGCGCCCCTCTTCCTTTTCTTCCGGCGCCGCAACCAACGCCGCGGCAGCTGGGCGGAGCCGTCCCACCGTCTTCGCCCGTATCCTTGAAGAGCTGACAAGCCTTGTTGTCTGCCTGCGCGTTCTCTGGCGGAGCGACATCCTGGTTGTATGCGGGACAAATCTTGTCAGCGACTATCTGACCGGTCCCAAGGGCTGGCCCTACGATCTCTTCAAGTGGTCGGGGCTCGCAGCTCTCTGCCAGGTCAGAGTACTGTTCCTGGGCATCGGGGTAGGACCAATCGATCACCCGATGAGCCAATGGCTCATCAAGCGAAGCCTCGGGTTCGCCGACTTCCGGAGCTACCGCGACGAGATATCGAGACAATGCGCGGAGAAAGCCGGCTTTAATACGGATCGCGACGTTATTTGTCCGGATCTCGTTTTCGGACTTTCGGAGCGGTCGCTGAATCCGAAAATCGTTCGCTCGGGCTCGAGGCCGGTCATCGGCGTCGGTCTGAAGGATTATAAGTCGGATTTCGACAGAGCTAGCCAAGGCGAATATCGAAACTATGTCGGCACAATGGTGGCGTTCGTCCGCTCGCTGTGCGAAAGCGGCTATGACGTGCGACTCCTTATCGGCGATTTAAGTTATGACACGACCGTGAGACAGGACGTCTTCGCCGCGCTTGGGGAGCAGTTCGCAGGACAGGATCGGGTTCTGGCCGATCCGGCCCTGACGGTCGAGGATCTGATCGGACATATAGCAGAAACTGACGTGCTGATTTCGCCCCGATTCCACAACCTGGTGTTCGCTCTGTTGCTCAACAAGCCGGTCATCGCACTGTCGGATCATCACAAGATTGACGCGCTGATGCAGTCCTTCGCACTGTCGGAATATTGCCTGCCGCTGAACAATCTCCGCGCTGACGCTCTGAGCGAATTGTTCCAACGGGCCCGCGACAACTCCCCGCAGCTGAAAGCGCATATCGGAGCCAAAGTAGCCGAGTGCCGCACGGCGGTGAGCGAGCAATATGAGGCCGCCCTGGCCGCGGCCGGCGCCAGCCCTCAACCTAGCAGCCGGCTCGGAACCGCGACGTCGCTGGGAACATGAGCTCTGACCTCATTGCCACAAGCGAACCGCCGACAGACAGCCCGCGTCCGGGTGAGGGGGCGGGCGCCAAGATTGAGGGAGCGGCTGAGTTCTATTTCCGGGAGCACAACGTCTTGGCCGACGTCGGGCGCCTTGCGCTGCGCGGGGGCACCATCTCCGTTGTGAGCGGATATGGCAACGCGGCCGTTCAAATTATCGCCGCTGTCGTATTGGCGCGGCTCCTGACTCCAGGTGACTTCGGATTGGTGGCGATCATAACTACGCTGACAAGCTTCGCCCCGTTCCTCATCGATTTTGGCATGGCTGACGCAATCATACAAAGAAACAAAATAACGCCAGGGCAGGTGAGCAGTCTTTTTTGGATGAGCTTCGGGATTGGACTTGCCATTGCCGCTATACTGGCTGGCGGCAGCACGCTGATCGCGTCGACGTACCACGAACCGAGGTTGCAGTCAGTCGCACTTTGTTCCGCGCTGACGTTCGCACTATCCGGTATGTCGGGGCAGCACCTGTCGCTGCTGCGAAGGGCCCTGCAATTCACGTCGATAGCCAAGATCCAGTTCGGGGGAGTTCTGGCCAGCGTCGTAATTGCGGTGCTGCTGGGGTTTGCCGGGGCTGGCTATTGGGCGCTGGTGATCCGGCCGATCGCGAACGCGGCTTTCGTAACGGTGGGGGCGTGGCTAGCGTGCCCATGGCGGCCCGGGCGGCCGATCGTCGACAGGGAAGTCAAATCGATGGTTGGCTTCGGCTTGCACGTTGTCGGCTTTTCCGTCGCCTATTCCTTCTCGCGGGCGGTAGACCGCATTGGGCTTGGCCTGTTCTACAGCGCAAGAGATCTTGGCTACTATCAAAATGCAGTCACTCTGTATGACAGCTCAATATATTCGGTGTTTCCGCTGATCCACAACGTCGGCAGCGCGGCCCTCAGCAAGCTTCAGTCGAACTACGCGGCCCTCAGCGAGAAATATGAAACCGCCTTGTCCGTGGTCGCTTTCTTTATCATGCCCACCGCAGCAATCATGTCGGTAACGGCTCAAGATCTGACCGTCATCCTGCTGGGCGAGAAGTGGCGTCCTGCCGGGGCGCTGCTGGCTATTCTGGCGCTGCGCGGCATTTTCCAGCCCATCGAAATGTCACAGGGCTGGCTGCATCTTTCGCTCGGGAGAGCCGACCGCTGGAAGAACTGGGGACTGATCTCCGCTGTCGTGCAGGTGGTGGCGGTCGCTTGCGGCCTGCCTTTCGGCATGAACGGCGTCGCAATCGCCATTGTGGTGGCGAGCGCCTTGATTGCGTTTCCGTCCGCCAGCTACGCTGGCCGCCCGGCAGGAATCGGGACCAGACTGGTGGTTCGGGCCGTGGGCCGGCAGTTGCTTGGCGCCGTGATCTGCGTTGTCGCGGGCTGGCTATTTGAGCAAGCCGCGCTCCAGCAAGTCTCGAGCATCCCACGGATCTTGATACTAGGCTGCTTCTCAGGCGCTATCTACCTGCTGATTGTTTTAGGCTTGTTTAGGCTGACATCACCGCTTGAGATCGTAGGAAGGTTCATTTACCGGCAGCTCCCGTCGCGCGCTGCGACATGGATCAGTTCCCGATTTCCCGGCGGCTGAGGGATCGACCGCAAAAGAACTCTCAAAGCGGCCGGCCGAGCTCGCGGGTAAGCCGAGCCCATGCGAGCGTTCAGATCCCGCGTCCCTTCACGCCGGCACGCTCAAGGAAGCCTGCAACCAGGCTTCACCACGGAATCGGACATATTGCTCGGCGCGCAGTCGGTCCGCCAAACGATTCGGCGGCAGTTCGACGTCATCGTAAGTCAACACCGCATCTTTGGCGATGTCGCGAACCAGTACGCACCCTTCAACCAGCCCCTCCGGCAAGTATCGCTGAGCGCTCATCTCATCGACATTCGCCGCTTCCCCGTACGTCATGTACATGCCCGAGTTGTCGAGCACCTCGCCGCTCTTAAGGTCGCGTTTGGCCACGGCGCACACTTCGACAACAGGTCCGTCCAGCGGAGGCGCTATCGAATCGCGAAACAGGACGACGCGCGCGATCGCGTTGGGAACTTCGAAATGGACCAGGTGATAGGGAGTAAAGAACGGATACAGCGGCCCCTCTCCCATCTTGTATAAGTTGAGGTAATGCTGCTGCTTGGGATCGGTGTGTTCGGCCAGAATGTATACTTTCGTCAGCGGCGTGCCGACCACATAATCAATGATCCCGCCAAGTTTTCGCACCTGATCAATGTCGTAGAGCTCGCCAATTTTCATGACGTCGCCGCGATATTCCAATCCGCGCGACATCCCTCGCGACATCACCTTGAAGCCCGTCGCGTTGGCGACGATCGCCTGCTCGAAGCTGATCTTCGACCCGTCCGCGAAGCTCGTCACCATGGCCGGGTTCTGTCCCCAGCGTTCGGCAAAGCCTTTTTGCGTTGTCGGGTTCCTGTAGGGATCCTGGAGCCCTTTGACATTGCCGATGACCCGCGGGGTGAGACCCAATCCCTTGACCCATCGGTAAAGGTTCATCTGCACGCCGGGTTCATCGCCCTCGCAAGCGGAGAGGATAACGCCGTATTTGCGCGCATAGACCTGAAGGATCGGCCCAATTGTCGCGTCGAGCTCCGCGTTCATCAGCACCACATCTTTGCCGTGCTTGAAGGCTTCCATAACGACATGAGCGCCAAATTCAACCGAACCGGTTGTCTCGACCACGACATCAATATGCTCGGAGCGGCACAGCAAGAGCGCGTCCTCCGTCGCAACTGGCTTGCCCGCTCCGACGTCCGCGTCAAACTGCGACTGAGAATCAACCAGTCTCACCGCCTCGAATCCCGAATAGCGCAGGACATCGAGGGCTCGCTTCGACTGGCGGTTTGATACCGCCATGATGCGCATGCCGGGAGCGCTGTGAGCAATCTGGTTGGTGAGGCCCTGGCTCATGAAGCCGGCGCCGACGATGCCGACGCGAATGGGCTTTCCCTGCTCTTCTCGCGCCTTCAGCGCGGTGTCGACGAGCCACATGCTAGCATTCCCTCACAAAATTGAATGTCTTATCCAATGCTCATCCTGCTCTTCAGTTCGGCTTCAATGTCGTCCAGCCGGGGAAACTTCTGATCCTTCTCAGAGACGATCGTCACAGGGAGCGGCCAGCTTAGCCCGAGACGCGGCTCGTTATACATCAGACCGCCCTCAGCGCTTGGGGTATAGAACTCGCCGACGCTATAGCTCGTGTCGGTATTATCCTCCAGGACCTGATACCCGTGAGCGAACCGCTCGGGAACGAACAGCGCGCGCTGATTGTCTGCATTGAGCTCGACCGAGATGTGCTGGAGGTAAGTGGGACTGTCGGGTCGAAGATCGACAATGATATCCAGGATGGCGCCACGCGTGCAGCGCACAAGCTTTGTCTCGGCGGCAGGAGGATACTGGAAGTGCATCCCGCGGATAGTGCCCTTCCTGATATTGTGGGCGATGTTCATCTGGGCGATTATCGGCTTGAGCCCGTGCGTCTTGAATTCCTCCTGGCAGAAAGCGCGAGCGAAAAATCCGCGCGTATCTTCCTTACGGTCTATATCGATGATGTAGGCGCCCTTGAGCTTGGTCTCTGTGAAAATCACAGCAACCTCCAGTCCGGTTCACGTTGCTTGAATAGCCTCTTACATCCCGTTCTGCGCGGAGGGACGCCAGAAGAAATCAGAGTCGATCTGTTTTGTTTCGATCAGATGGATTAGCTGCGCCAGCCGGGTGAATGCTCGAAAGGTGAATATCGAATCTGTCATCTTCACCCCCTCGAAGATTCCGCGTAGCTGACGCGCACCGGCATCGGCTGGCCATTGACAGCGGAACTCCGGCAGGTGGCGGCCGATCTTGCTGAAGGAGGTGCGATAGCTGCGGTTGTCCCCCTTTGGTTGTCCAAAGGTTATGGTGCAGCCGTCAAAGACCTGCCCTACAATAGTGGCTACCTCGCGAATTCGATAGTTTTGCTCATCGGCGCCGACGTTGAAAATCTGGTTGTGAATGGCCTCCCGTGGCGCGGTCAGTGAAAGAATGATCGCTTGGCAGATATCTTCGACATGGACGAGCGGTCGCCACGGCGTTCCGTCGCTTGCCATTCTGATCTCTTTGAGCGTCCAGGCGAAACCGGCGAGATTGTTCAAAACAATATCGAACCTCATCCGCGGACTGGCGCCAAAAGCCGTTGCGTTGCGCAGAAAGACTGGCGAGAAGTGGGCATCCGCGAGCGCTCCGACGCTCTGCTCCACGAGCACTTTGCACTTTGCATAACTCGTCTGAGGATTGGGGTCTGACTCTTCGGTTCGTTCGGACCCCTCATCAGCCGCGCCGTAGACGCTGCAAGACGAGGTGTAGACGAATCGCGGAACGCCGGCCTCCTTGCATGCCCGCGCTAGGGCGACTGATCCTAGATGGTTTATATCATATGTGATGTTTTCGCTTAGCTCGCCAAGCGGGTCGTTCGACAACTCGGCAAGATGCACGACGGCATCGAACCCCTCGACATCCTTGCGGCTAATCCGGCGCACGTCCTTGGTGATAGTGAGCGGGCGGGTACCGGGATCATTGTAAAGCCAGCCGTCGCGATAAAAGCCGCAATCGACGCCAACGACCTCGAACCCCTGCTCCAACAGCCGCGGCCCGAGAACGGCGCCAATATAGCCGTCGGTCCCGGTAACCAATACCCGTTTGCCTGTCATTCCGTTTGACGCCCTTGAGTTTGAATCCGGCGGCCAGCACCCTACCTAGCCACCAGCTGGCACGTTGGCCGAAGTCTTCGACCTAGGCAAGTCTGGAGCGGTTATCATTTGCCGTGTCGGTAAATTCTTACAGTTTCCCTTGAGGGTGTGCGAAGACGTTGCCGCATGGCCATTTACCAGATCGGCAGGTCAAATGATGAAGCCGGCGGCGCGGTCGACGCCGATTGTCAAGTAAAGGGCAACCTACAGCGACCTGCGCCGTGTGTATTCGGTCCCGGTCAGCGGCAGGAGCAGTTGCCGGGCCGATCTTCGTTCGTTATGGACATGATGTTCACTTGGCTCTTGTCGCGTGGTGTAGGCGTAGGCAAGGGAGACGTTCCGACTGGAAACGCTTACGGCGGCCGTGTCGAATGACGTTGACGGCGATTAAAGCTTCGGCGTGTAACCTTAACGTAACAAGAGACTCGAAAGTTAACCGATGTTGCTGTTATCCATGAGCCATCAACAATTGAGACGCATTGATTGACCACTTAATTCAACTGTCGTAATCTATGCTTATCGTTAAAGACTCGGAGCTCCAATGACGAAGACGGCTCTTGTGCTTGGTGCGGGTGGATTTATTGGTGGGCATCTCGTTCGGAGGCTTAAGCGCGAAGGCTTCTGGGTCCGAGGGGTTGACCTGAAATTCCACGAATATTCGGAAACCGAAGCTGACGATTTCTTGATCGGGGACTTGCGAGAGCAGTCTACGTGCAGAGATGTTGTCGATCGCCAATTTGACGAGGTTTACCAGTTGGCCGCCGACATGGGCGGCGCCGGCTATATATTCACCGGGCTAAACGATGCCGACATAATGCACAATTCAGCAACAATAAATCTGAATATACTTGACGCTTGCTTCAAGCGCAACATAAAGAAAATATTTTATTCCTCTTCAGCCTGCATGTATCCGGCCTTTAACCAGGAAGATCCAGACAATCCAAATTGTGCCGAGAGCTCCGCTTACCCCGCGGCGCCCGACAGCGAATACGGCTGGGAGAAGCTCTTTAGCGAACGCCTGTATCTCGCCTACAACCGCAACCACGGAATGAGTTGCCGGGTCGCTCGGTATCATAACATTTTTGGTCCGCAAGGAACCTGGGATGGCGGTAAGGAAAAGGCGCCGGCCGCAATATGCCGCAAGGTTGCGCAGGCGCGCGCCGACGGCGAGATCGATATATGGGGTGATGGACGGCAGACTCGCTCGTTTCTTTACATCGATGAATGCATCGAGGGAACTCTCAGGCTCGCGCGTTCCGAGGATTTCGAGGGGCCCGTCAATATAGGCTCGGAAGAAATGGTGACCATCGATCAACTTGTCGATATGGTCAGCGACATTGCAGGCAAGCCCGTCGTAAAAAAGCACATACCCGGCCCCACTGGCGTGCGGGGTCGCAATTCTGACAATCGCCTCGTCCGCGAGCGGCTTGGATGGGCGCCCGCGCAGTCGCTGCGCGCCGGACTCGAAAAAACCTATCCTTGGATCGAGCGGCAAGTATTCCGAAACGCCAGTTAAACTAGCCTCGGTTCATGAGGTTAGCGATCGAGGCGCTAATGCTGATAGCGACATGTTGTGGAATAGTGTCATATCGCAGAACCTTCGGCTCCGACCAAGACTACCGGCGCTAATACAGCGCGCGGCCAATGCCCTAAAGCGGCAGGGGAGCGATTTTAACTATTGTGCGCGACAGCCCGCTGGGGAATTTAAACTGTCGTTTCTGAAGGGCAGTCGTGAATGCCGATAGCAACCTTTGATAGAGGAATTTTTCTCTGGGGTCTGATTATTCTCGCGAGCGCCAATGGTCTTTGCGCCGCTGTAGTGGCGGCAATAAATCATGGCGGGTGGCAAGATGCGGCTGTCAATTCGTTTGATGTCAGCGCGATAGTATGGATTTCCCTTATCGCCGGAATATTGTTGATTAGGCCCAGGGCGAGATTAAAACAGATATCGAAAGTCGATTTGTGGTTGGGATTCGGATGTTTCGTTCTAATATGTATCCCGGCAGGGCCGCCGAGTTGGATCGCGCTGACTATATTAAGCGCCAGCTTGCTGCTGGGGGAGCACTCGCCCTCGCAGCGAAGGGGCGCAATCATCGTGTTGGCTACGACAGTGCCGATGTTTTGGAGTCGTCTCTGCTTTCAAATCTTTGCCGATACGATCCTCAGTATTGACGCGTCGCTTGTAAGTTGGTTAGTGGGGACCGCTAGAAGCGGCAATATGGTGGAATTCGTGGAGGGCCCGGGATATCTGGTAATATATCCAACTTGCTCTTCGCTCGCAAATATGTCGCTTGCCGTTTTGTGCTGGATTGCGTTTGTCCAACTTCTGGATCATAAATGGCGAAACATTGATATTATTTGGGGTATGCTGGCGTGTCTCGCCGTAGTTGCGATAAATGTTATCAGAATGGGTTTGATGGCGCAGAGCCTGGATTATTACGAAGCGGTTCATAGCAATCGCGGGGATGTGATCGCAAATATCATATTTCTCGTCGCTGTTCTGGGAATTTGTTTGAGAGGCGTGCGGCATGAAATATTCGCCCGCGTTTAAGTGCTCAATGGCAATTCTGATTGCGGTGACGCTTGGGCTAAAATTCAGGACCAAACCTGAAAATCTTGATTACCTGCGGGAAAGCACTGTGCGCTTTCTTGAGCAACAAAGATTTCATGTCGTTGAGACTGAGTTGGCGAATCAAGGAATGCCGATATTGCAGGCGACCTCTGGCGATTGTCGCCTCGCCGTGATGAGAGTGTCGTCGCTGGCTTGGGATCGAGTCATGATTCTCGGCATCGCGCAGGAAGGCGATACCATTTTCTCTGTGTTTGATGGCAAAGTTTATTCCGAGCGACCGAGATGGCAGAGTCTGACGAGCTACTATTGGTCGAAAACATTGTGGGGGCTCGGTTTGGCCGAGCACACTACCTACGTATTATCCGTGATAGAGAATGCGACTTGTAACGCCCAATCGTTACCCTGGCAGGATCTGTCGGCGCAAGCAGGCTCGGCCTTTTAATAGCAAAGGCGCGCCCGATGTGCGCGCGAATCGAGACGGTCTCTAAAGTACCTTTCGTTACCCATCGTGGATCGCCACGTTCGCACAGTGGGTCACCTTCGCCCAGACCCTCGCCAACCCACGCCGCCTTGCCCAAGAGAGGCGCCACAGTGCGAGCGCGATTGGGACCGGATCGATGTTGACGCTGGCCACCATGAGGCCTCGTCGCCATAGCGATGGCCGAGTCCGCTCGCAACATAGGGACGACTTGGGCGCTATCGGCCGTCGCGCCGTCGGGCGGATTGCCTCCTAATGTCGGGCCCCTCGCGAACCAAAAGTGCAAACTTGCGCCGCGGCGGCTCTTCCACGTTCGCCGTCCCGCCCCTACATATCGAGCAGTCTGCGTTGAGCGGCAAATCTCTTATATCGTCTGGTCCAGGTTGCGTTGCTTCGGGACGCCGCCTGGGAGCCAACTAGAGGGGCGGTCATGAATCTCGAGAAATATACCGAGCGCGCGCGCGGGTTTGTTCAAAGCGCGCAATCTTTGGCGCTGCGCGAGGGCCACCAGCAGTTTACGCCGGAGCACCTGCTGAAGGTGCTGCTGGACGACGAGCAGGGCCTCGCCGCCGGGCTTATCGACAAGGCCGGCGGGCGCTCGCGCGACGCCCTCTCGCAAGTGGAACTGTCGCTGGCCAAATTGCCCAAGGTGCAGGGCTCGGGCGCGGGGCAGCTCTATCTCGCGCCCACCACCGCTCGCCTGTTCGACAATGCGGAGAAGATCGCGCAGAAATCGGGCGATTCGTTCGTCACCGTCGAACGCCTGTTGCTGGCGCTGGCGATGGAGAAGGGCGCGGACGCAGCAAAGATTCTCGCCAATGCCGGCGTCTCCGCGCAGACGCTCAATGCCGCGATCGAGGATCTGCGCAAAGGTCGCACCGCCGATTCCGCCAGCGCGGAAAACGCCTACGAAGCGCTGAAGAAATACACCCGCAACCTCACCGAGGCGGCGCGCGCCGGCAAGCTCGATCCGGTGATCGGCCGCGACGAGGAAATCCGCCGCACGATGCAGGTGCTGTCGCGCCGCACCAAGAACAATCCGGTGCTGATCGGTGAGCCCGGCGTCGGCAAGACCGCCATCGTCGAGGGCCTCGCGCTGCGCATCGTCAACGGCGACGTGCCCGAATCGCTCAAGGACAAGCGGCTGCTGTCGCTCGACATGGGCGCGTTGATCGCCGGCGCGAAATACCGCGGCGAGTTCGAGGAGCGGCTGAAGGCCGTGCTCAATGAAGTCACCGCGGCCGAGGGCGGGATCGTCCTGTTCATCGACGAGATGCACACGCTGGTCGGCGCGGGCAAGGCGGACGGCGCGATGGACGCGTCCAACCTGCTCAAGCCGGCGCTGGCGCGTGGCGATCTCCACTGCATCGGCGCGACCACGCTTGACGAGTATCGCAAGCATGTCGAGAAAGACGCTGCGCTGGCGCGCCGTTTCCAGCCGATATTCGTTTCGCAGCCGACGGTCGAGGACACGATCTCGATCCTGCGCGGCCTCAAGGAAAAATACGAGGTTCACCACGGCGTCCATATTACCGATGCCGCGATCGTCGCCGCCGCGACGCTGTCGAACCGCTACATCGCCGATCGCTTCCTGCCCGATAAGGCTATCGACCTCATCGACGAGGCCGCGTCTCGTCAGCGCATGCAGGTCGATTCCAAGCCCGAGGAGCTTGACGAGCTCGATCGACGCATCATCCAGCTCAAGATCGAGCAGGAGGCGCTTAAGAAGGAAACCGACGCCGCTTCCAAGGACCGGCTGGTCAAGCTCAGCACTGAGCTTGCCGATCTGCAGGAAAAATCCGACGCCTTGACCGCGCGTTGGCGCGCCGAAAAGGACAAGCTCGGCGCCGCGCAAAAGCTGAAGGAACAGCTCGAGAGCGCGCGCAACGATCTCGCCCAGGCGCAGCGCAAGGGCGACTTCGCCGAAGCCGGCAAGCTGACCTACGGCGTCATTCCCGATCTCGAAAAGAAGCTCGCCGCCAAGGAGGCGCAGGGCCAGGACAATCTCGTCGACGAAGCGGTGACGCCCGACCACGTCGCGCAAGTCGTCTCGCGCTGGACCGGCGTGCCCGTCGACAAGATGCTCGAGGGCGAGCGCGCCAAATTGCTGCGCATGGAAGAGGAGATCGCCAAGCGCGTCGTCGGCCAGGCTGAGGCGGTGCGCGCTGTCTCGACCGCGGTTCGTCGCGCCCGCGCCGGCCTGCAGGACGCCAACCGGCCGATCGGCTCGTTCATGTTCCTCGGCCCCACCGGCGTCGGCAAGACCGAGCTGACCAAGGCGCTGGCGTCGTTCCTGTTCGACGACGACACCGCGATGGTGCGCATCGACATGTCCGAGTACATGGAGAAGCACTCGGTCGCGCGGCTGATCGGCGCGCCTCCCGGCTATGTCGGCTACGAGGAGGGCGGCGCCCTCACCGAGGCGGTGCGCCGGCGCCCCTATCAGGTCGTGCTGTTCGACGAGATCGAGAAGGCGCATCCGGACGTGTTCAACGTCCTGTTGCAGGTGCTCGACGACGGACGGCTCACCGATGGGCAGGGACGCACGGTCGATTTCCGCAACGTGCTGATCGTGATGACGTCGAACCTCGGCTCGGAATATCTCGTCAATCAGAAGGAGGGCGAGGATTCCAAGGCCGTCGAGAAGGATGTGATGGGCGCGGTGCGCGGCCATTTCCGCCCCGAATTTCTCAACCGCATTGACGAGATCATCCTGTTTCACCGCCTGCGCCGCGAGGACATGGCTGCGATTGTCGACATCCAGTTCAAGCGGCTGGCGAAACTGCTGGAGGATCGCAAGATCACGCTGTCGCTGGACGCCAAGGGGCGCCAGTGGCTCGCTGACCAGGGCTACGATCCCGCCTATGGCGCGCGCCCGCTGAAGCGCGTCATCCAGCGTTTCGTGCAGGACCCACTGGCGCAGATGCTGCTCGCCGGCGAACTCGCCGACGGCGCGGTCGTCAAGATCGGCGCCGCCGACGGGGCGTTGACGATCAACGGCAAGGCGATCGGCTCGGGCGCCGCGGAAAGCGCCAAGCCGGGCAAGTCCTCGACCGTCGTGCATTTCCCCAAGGGCGCGTGATGCTGGGGCCCTCGTCCTTCGAGACGCCGCTTCGCGGCTCCTCAGGATGAGGGCTTTTGTGGGCGATCACCAAACCCTCATCCCGAGGAGGCTGCGCAGCAGCCGCCTCGAAGGACGAGGCTTTTGTGAGTGATCACGATACCCTCATCCTGAGGAGGCTGCGCAGCAGCCGTCTCGAAGGACGGGGCTTTTGTGAGTGATCACGATACCCTCATCCTGAGGAGGCTGCGCAGCAGCCGTCTCGAAGGACGAGGCTCATCTGCTAAACTGACGTTTTCGAATCGCTTGAGGAGTTCGCATGAACGGATCGGGTCTGACGGGCTTCATCGGCGGCTCGCCCGCTTCTGTGGCGCTGCGGCTGCTGGTCGTGTCCTTCATCGTCGGCGCGGTGCTGGCGATGTTCGGCTTCGAACCGCTCGACATCGTCGCGAGCGCGCAACGGCTCGTGCGGCGGCTGATCGATTTCGGCCTGAACGATTTCCACCAGGTCTGGCGGACGCTGCTCACCGGCGCGATCGTGGTGGTGCCAGTGTGGTTCGTGCTGCGCCTGCTGGAGACGCGAAGGCGGGGGTAGGGGGAGGCGCGTGCGTGATGTGGTGGGACAGTACACCTTCCCCGGCTGCGCCGGGGAAGGTGGCCGAAGGCCGGATGGGGTGCGGGACGACTGATGTGGCGATCGGGATCGGCGCTTCGATCCAATAGAGGCTGTCCGGCTTTCCGCACCCCATCCGTCGCGCTCCGCGCGCCACCTTCCCCGCTGGCGCGCACGGCTGTCCGGGGAAATTCAAGCATAGCTGAACTCGCATTGATTTGGCGAGGATTTGGGTTGGGGTTTGGCGGGGTTGACGGGCGGCGGCTTGTCGATTCTAGCGATGGGACGCC
>Ga0075030_100000243_pt1 | contig 45576 bp, 39 predicted proteins | sample LitLauG_LLR_2012_FD_71393 | JGI IMG/M metagenome (GOLD analysis project Ga0075030, IMG submission 71393) | Freshwater sediment microbial communities from Pennsylvania, USA - Little Laurel Run_MetaG_LLR_2012 | ecosystem: Environmental > Aquatic > Freshwater > Creek > Sediment | place: USA... | reverse complement strand
TGGGAACTCGATTCGACGCGGCCATAAGAAGCTTCAAGACCTGACCCTCGATTATAGGATTCGGCGGAACCGAAAACAAATGAGTTCCCGCGCCGGGCGCGGGGGAGAGCCCGCTCTGAGCGAAGTCGAAGGATGCGAATTTCTGCCGCAGCCAGCCGATTGCAATCGCTGATATCTAGCCGCTCCGGGATCAACCAGTGCTCTGGCGCTTCATTAACCACCGTACGGGGCCTGCTACCATTGCCCCATGTTCAATTTTGGAAAGCCGAAAACACCGGGCGACTGGATCGTCCACATCGCAGGGGCCATCGTCGCGATATTCCTTCTCTGGTGGATGCTTCGAGTCTACGTACTGTGAATGCACCCAAACGCCTCCGGCGCGGCGAATAAGTGAAATAGCGATGTCACGCCAAGTGGAGATAGGCACTGGTTGCTTCATGACTGCACTATTACCGTGCCAGGTCCTGTGCCCAAGCGGCAAAAGCGTGCCATGCTGCCGTTTTGCCAATCGGAATCCTTATCTGTTGTACGAAGCTGAGGAAACCGCCCGCCCACCAACGTGGTGCGATGGATCTTGCGCGTTGACCAAAGTGCCCGCTCAATGAGTGAAATGGCGATGTTTCGCCAAATGACACGAAGGACCGCACCGGACGGGGTCCGCGTCTACTTGCGGTGTTTGGGCCCGGGCCGCTGCGGTGGCCTCCACGAAGCTGTAGTCGCAGCCCTCGACGCCAGGATGATTCTCGTCGCACGGGATCAGCAGAATGGCGTGGTTGTTGCCATTCGCGTCCAGGGCGCCAACGGCGATCTCTCCGCGATCATTGATTTGGTGAGCCTCGATCAACTGAAGGCCCGAATTGGGAGGAACTAAAGTATTCAGATCAACCATCGGGCCACCATTCGCCCACAGGAACGCGAGCGTGGTGCTACAGCCGTTCGGCCCCGAACTGCCGACCACCTGTCCGGACGAGTTAATCGACACGCCCACGGCGCAATCCCCGCTGAGTCTACCGAGTTCCGTCCCGTGCCATTTCCCGCCTCTCTTTCGCCAAAGCATCGCACCGCCCTGGCCGTCCGAAAGATCCCCTTCGCCGGTCACCTCTCCGGCACCGTTGATCGCGAGTGAGGCCCCATACAGTCCCGCCGCCGTTGGCAGTTCGACTATTCCGGTCGCTGGTTCCCAAATAAAGGGATGTTGATCGAGGTCATCGGCGTGATTGGACTGGCCCACGACCTGACCCCGGTTGTTGAGATCATAGGCGAGGGTGCAGGTGCCTCCGAAGCCGCCCAGGTCCTTCATCCCGTTTTTCTTGTCCCAGATGAAAGAGCCGGTGGTTAAGACGAAACCGGTTTGGACGTTGGAGCAAAAGGCGCTTGGAATCGAATTGGTGTACGACCAGCCAACTACTTGTCCTCTTTCATTGATCAAGCCCGCCATGGCGTCAGTGCCAGTGCCCAGAGTGCCCAGGTCCTGCATCACTCCGTTCCGCCAGTAAAACGCCCGCGACTGATATCCGTAACCATAGAAAGAGTTGGGATCCGGAATCGTGTTGTAGGCTTGCCCGACGACCTCGCCGCGGTTGTTGACGGTGGCAGCCCAGGACCCGCTGCTGTACCCACCTTCCGGCAAGGTTCCCAGATCGGTCATTTGCCCGTGATCCCAAAGCACGGCGTGGAGTTGCGGAAACGCCGGGTTCAGTGGATCCGGCTGGCCGTTGTCGGAGAGGCCCGCCATCAGCCCGTTCCCACTGATCCAGTTGACCTCGCTGCCAATGCCGCCGGGCAGCACGCCGAGATCGGTCGTTACTCCGTTCCGCCACTGGAACCCGTTGATGGCATAGCAGTCTGTCACATAGAAGCAGTACGGATCCAACGCAGATGTATCCCCGGAACCGGCTAGCGTTCCTTGATTGTTGAGGACTCCCGGGCGGAACAAACCTGGCGCCCACAGCCAACTACTGGGTCCGCCGAACGTGCCCACATCGTTAATCTGGTAGTGATGATATTTGTGATGGGGATGTCGTGTGGCTGTCTCCTCAGCGGTCACCAAAGCGGGCATTGCCACAGCCAACAGCGTCATCGCGATGCAAGGCACTCTCTTGGATTTCATGCGCACTTCTCCTTTTGCTTACTAGTTGCGTCGGCTTCAGGTTGTTCCGGGGGCGGTAGCGCCGAGTTCGCTTTGGAGGGCGACTATGAGCCGGCTTGGTTGCGACGTCAATGCCGCCCGCGTGACCCTCGCGTGACATTTTTATTCCTTGCAGCAACTGTTGCTTCCTCAGTCATTTAGGTGGGAATCCGGACGATCGCTGGTTGAATCCGTGCTACACTTCAGCGCGTTTGTTCCCTCCCATCGCAAGGTCGCCGATGGCGAATTCCACCGAATCCTCTCAAATCGTCCGCTTTGGGGAGTTCGAACTTGACCTGCGCACCGGCGAACTTCGCACAAATGGACAGCACATCATTCTTCCGGAAAAACCTTTCCAGATTCTGACCGCTTTGCTGACGCGACCGGGCGAGATGGTCACGCGGGAAGATCTGATTAAGCGGCTCTGGCCCGCCGGTACCTTTGTGGATTTCGATCTGGGCCTGAACAAAGCTGTAAACCGCCTACGCGAGGCACTGAACGATTCCGCGGAACAACCGCGCTTCATCGAGACTTTTCCCAAGCGCGGATACCGCTTCCTGGCTCCGGTCACTCGTAACGGCACGGGACTGGTAGAGCTGCCACAAGTCAAAACAACAGGACAGGCAAGCTCCGATGCAGGCGAGCCGGCGGCCCAACCACGACCCACGCTTCGCTTCCTGTTGCCTCTCGGAGTCATTCTTAGTGTTGCGTGCATACTGGCTGCGTGGTCATGGATTCGCCATCGCGATGCCCGGCCGCCGGAACCAACTTTTCAGCGGCTCAGCTTCGGCCGGGGAACGATTCTGTCGGCGCGCTTTGCTCCCGACGGGCAAAGTGTGGTCTACGGCGCTGCTTGGGACGGAAAGCCGTTCCAACTTTTCTATGCAAGACTCGGCAGCTTCGAATCGCGCGCGCTCGGCTTGGACGCCGACATTCTCGCGATTTCTCCTGCGGGAGAAATGGCCGTTTTGCTGGATCTGCATTTCGGCATGGTCAGCCGTCAAGGCACTCTGGCCCTCATGTCTCTCACCGGCAGTGCACCCCGCAAACTGCTCGACAATGTCCAGGATGCCGATTGGTCCCCCGACGCTTCGCAACTGGTGATTACGCACTATGTTGGTAGTCATTGCGCTCTGGAGTTTCCACCGGGAAAGATTTTGTATCAGACCACCGGAGGAGCGTGGCTGAGTCACCCCCGCGTGTCACCCCGCGGGGACCAGATTGCCTTTCTCGAGCACCCGCTGGGAAGAGACGAAGATGCAGGCTATCTGGAGGTGATCGACCGGGCGGGCAACAAAAGGATTCTGTCCCGGGAATCTAGAAGCATCTCGGGAGTGGCTTGGGACGCGGCAGGCGAGGCCATCTGGTTCACGGGCAGCGAAGCAACCACGGGTGTTTCGCAGGCTTTATTCAAAGTGACGACTGCGGGCCGGCAAGTTTTAGTCCGGCGGGAGCCCAACAACATGGTCGTGCATGACTTGTCGCGTGACGGACATCTGCTCCTCACCCGCAACGCCTATCGTGGCGAGGTATTCGGGCGCATCGCTCCAGAAAATAAGGAGCGCGAACTCGGCTGGCATGACTATTCCTATGCTTCCGATATGAGCCCCGACGGCTCCACTCTCTTGTTATCGGTGCAAGGAGAATCATCCGGTACGGGCTATGGAGTGTATCTCCGAAGGACCGACGGCTCACCTTCGGTCCGCTTGGGCGACGGTCTTCCGCAGCGGTTTTCGCCGGATGGCAAGTGGGCGCTGACCGACTATCCTTGGGGTATACGGCCGACAGCAGTGCCGCAGTTGCTTCTCTTGCCCACTGGAGCAGGACAACCCGTCACGTTAACTCACGACTCCATCTCCCACCATTTTGCGACCCTGCTGCCGGACGAGAAGAGGTTCTTATTTGAGGGTAGCGAACCTGGCCACGCGCTGCGGAATTGGGTCCAGGATGTAAGCGGTGGAAAACCGCTGCCCATCACTCCGGAAGGTACGGTAGGAAAGAGCGTATCCCCGGACGGCAAATTGCTTGTGGCCGTTGACGGTGAGGGAAGATTCTGGCTTTACCCGACCTACGGTGACCAGCCGAGAGCGCTTTCCGGCATTGAGCCTGGAGAAGACCCACTCCAGTGGAGTTCTGATGGCAAGGACCTGTTTGTTGCGAACGGCTACGTCATCCCGGTCAGGGTTTATCGAGTCGAAGTCAGCACCGGTCGCCGAAACCTGGTTTACAGCCTGGCTCCCGGCGATCCCGCCGGACTACGGGACATCCATCCAACTCTCCTTACGCCCGACGGCAAGTCCTATGTTTATTCCGACTACAAGATTCTCTCGGATTTGTATGTCGCGAGTGGCTTGAAAGAAGAGTAGGTGCGGCCGGCCAGCTCGGCGAATGACGGGCAAAGCGGAAGTCACTGTTGAAAACAGCGATTACACTCATTCACCCCGGCCCACCGCCCCGGCCTCCCATTTACCATTCCACCGGCATCATATTGTCCTTAGAATCATTTGCAGACCATTTTCAAAGGGGACACGATGAAACATCTCTCGTGGTGGAAGGCGCGTGCGCGGCGGGCGCCGCTCGGATTGCTGCCTGGAGTCCTGCTGTTTCTGCTGCCGGCGTTGCTGCCAGCCCAGCCGGTCACTTTGCGGCAGGCGCTTGAGCTGGCGCTGAAACACGCCGCCGCGCCGGCGATTGCGGCCGACGATGAGCAGCGCGCTTTCGCCGGCTATCGCGAATTGCGCAACAACTACGTTCCTCAGGTCACCGCCGGGGCCGGCCTGGGATATTCCTACGGCTTTCCCCTCAGCCTCGAGGGCGCTGCGCCTTCGCTGTTCAGCATCAACGCGCAGTCGGCGCTCTACCATCCCGAACTGCGCGAGTTCATCAAAGCTGCGCAGGCCGATTCAACATCAGCCACGCTGCGCAGCAGGGATCAGCGCAACCAACTCATCCAGGACACTACGCTGAGTTATGCCGAACTTGCTAAGTGGGAGCAGCGGCTGGCCCGCCTGCGCGGCTCGGTCGACGACGCCGAAAAAATGCAGGCCGCGGTCGCCGCCCGCGTCAAGGAAGGCGTCGACAGTCCGGTGGACCAAACGAAGGCGCGCCTCAGCGTGGCCCGTCTGCGGCTGCGCATCGCGGAGGCCGATGGGTCGGCCGAAGTGCTGCGCGAGCGATTGAGCAAGCTCACCGGCCTCGCCGCCACGACCATCCAGACCGATCCTGATTCCCTGCCCGCCATGCCCGACCCCACGCCTGCCGATCCCGAGGCTGCGGCCGCGGCAAACCCCGCCGTGCAGGCTGCGTTCAAGCACGCCGAGTCGCAGACGTTCCGCGCGCTCGGCGAGCACCGCTCGCTTCTCCCCACGCTCGACTTCGCCGCGCAGTACGCCCTGCTCTCCACCTACAACAACTACGACACGTTCTACAAGAGCTTCCAGCGCAACAATGCGACGATCGGCGTCTCCATCCGCGTGCCGATCTTTAACTTTTCTCAGCGCGCGCGCGCGCAGGGCGCCGATGCCGATGCCGACAAGGCCCGCCGCCAGGCCGTGGCCGCGCGCGATAAAACATCCGAAGAAACCCTGCACCTGCAGAAAACCGTGGAGCAGATGCGCGCCGCGCGCGATGTCGCCGAACTGGAATTTGAACTCGCCGAAAAAAACGTGGAAACCGTGAAGGTCCGCATGGACAACGGCACGGCAAACCTGCACGACATGGACGACGCCAGCGGGCAGGCCAACGAACGCTTCATCAGCCTGCAGGACATGACCTTCGAACTGGAGCGCGCGCACGTGACCCTGCTTCGCGCAACAGGAGGCCTGGCCGACTGGGCGCTGGGCCACAAATGAGCATCGCTTAGCTCGGCTGCCGCGCCCGGGACGCTGCCCAAACACCAGGTCCCTCCACTCGCCAGTTGATCTGCTTCGCAGCTCAACTGGGTCGGTCGGGATGACGAAACCGTCCCATTCCCTGCTCCCACCCGCCGTTCCCTGCGGGAGAGCGCGTTTCGGCAAAAGCTGGTTCTGACACTCAAAACTCGCATCTAAAATCAAGGCAAGCTTACAGAAAGGCAGATTGCGACCCGTACCCAGTTTTACACGCTGCACGGGGAGGCACTTGGGCTGCAAAGTGTTAAAATAGAAGCACTTCAACCTTATGACACTGAAAACCTTGTTCCTGAATCCGCCTTCGTTTGAGAACTTCGATGGAGGCGCCGGATCTCGCTGGCCTGCAACGCGCGAGATTGAGAGCTACTGGTATCCGGTATGGCTGGCTTATCCCGCGGGCATGTTGCCCGGCGCGCGCCTGCTGGATGCGCCTTCGCACCACGTCTCCGGCGAAGAGACCATCAAGATCGCCAAAGACTACGAATTTCTGGTGCTGTTCACCAGCACTCCCGGGTTCCCCGGAGACATTCTTCTGGCGCAGGCCATCAAGGCCGTCAATCCCACCATCAAGATCGCCTTCGTCGGCCCGCACGTCACCGTACAGCCCGAGCCTTCGCTGCGCGCCTGCAGCGCCATCGATTTCATTTGCCGCAAGGAATTTGACTACGCCGTCACCGACTTTGCCAAGGGTCAGCCGCTGAGCGAAATTCCCGGCGTGTCGTATCTCGAAAATGGGCTGGTCGTGCACACTCCCGACGCGCCGCAGATTCAGGACCTCGACGCGCTGCCCCACGTTACCGACGTCTACAAGCGCGACCTCGACGTTACCCGCTACAACGTGCCGTTCCTGCTGCATCCCTATGTTTCGCTCTACACCACGCGCGGCTGCCCCGCCCAGTGTACGTTCTGCCTGTGGCCGCAAACCCTGACCGGTCACGCCTGGCGCAAGCGCTCCACCGATGATGTGGCCGCGGAAATGGCGCAGGCCAAGAAATACTGGCCCAACGTAAAGGAATTTTTCTTCGACGACGATACCTTCAACATTCAGAAGGCGCGCACGGTCGAACTTTGCGCCAAGCTGAAGCCGCTGGGCTTGACCTGGTCGTGTACGTCGCGTGTCACCACCGATTACGAAACCCTGAAAGCGATGAAGGAAGCTGGATGCCGCCTGCTCATCGTAGGCTATGAGTCCGGCGATCCGCAGATTCTGAAAAACATTAAGAAAGGCGCGACGGTCGAGCGCGCCCGCCAGTTCACCAAAGATTGCCACAAGCTTGGCCTGGTCATTCACGGCGACTTCATCATGGGACTGCCCGGCGAAACGCGCGAGACCATCAACAACACGATCGCGTTTGCCAAAGAGCTCGACGTCGAAACCATTCAGGTTTCGGTGGCGCACGCCTATCCCGGCACCGAGCTGTTCGATTTCGCCATCAAGAACGACTTCATGAAATCCGACACGCGCATGGTGGATGAGGGCGGCCACCAGCTTGCGCAGATTCACTACCAGGACCTCACGACGGATGAAGTTCTTTCCGCCGTCCACCGCTTCTACGACGAATATTATTTCCGGCCCAAGGCCGTGTTCCGCATCCTGCGCAAGGCTGCGTTCGACAGCAACGACCGCAAACGGCTTTACAAAGAAGCCAAGTCGTTCCTGAAGCTGCGCGCGGCGCGCAACAAAATGGTGAAGGCAAAGCTGTCATCGACGGCTGAGCCGGTAAAGGTCTAACCTTCGCGTGAGCATTCGCCGTCAGCTGGCTCTGCTTGGGGTCACCGTATTCGCGCCCGCGGGTGAAGCCATGCTGTCGCACGGAATGAAACAGCAGGGCGGTGTTTCGTTGCACCACCTGCTCGGCCTGATCGCGGCATTCCTCAATCCCTGGGTCGCGGCCGGAGTGGTTCTGCTCATCGGCTTTTTTGCGCTCTACACCGCTTCCCTTTCCTGGGCCGACCTCAGCTACGTGCTTCCGGCAACTTCTCTTGGCTACGTGATGCTGGCGCTGGTGGCGAAGTTCGCGCTGCACGAGCAGATCACGCCCATGCGCTGGCTGGGCATCGCGCTGATTTCAGGCGGCGTGGGGTTTGTGGCCGGCGGACCCTCGAAGACCGTGCCTTGCGAAAGCGAAGCGCTGCTGCCGGCAGCGGCCTCGCGGGGCACAAAATCATGATGCAGGTCCTGCACACCTGGGGAGCGATCGTGGTGATCGCGCTCTCTTCGGTGGTCGGAGACGTGCTTATGGCGCGCGCCATGCGACAGGTCGGCGATGTGGGCGACCTGCGGCATACCATCGGCCTAGCGGGCGTAATCTGGCGCACGTTGTCGAATCCAACCTTTGTGATCGCCGTGTGCGCCATGGCGGTTGCATTTTTCAGCTTGCTGTTTGGATTGTCGTGGGGCGACGTCAGCCTGGTCGGCCCGGCAGCGGCGTCGCTCACGTTTATCGGCAACGCCTTCGCAGCAAGGATTTTTCTGCACGAGCGCGTGGACCGCCGGCGCTGGATCGCGACGGTGCTGGTAGGCGCGGGTGTGGCGCTGATTCACGGATAGCAACGTGCCACAACGCCGCAGTGCCTATCTCATCGCACCGATAGTCACTTCACGAGCCTCTCTGAATGGAGCCAGCGTTCAAGCCGGTCGGCGTACGTACGGCTGGACCGATGTTGCGAGCCGTCACTCAGCTTCACAATGTACTCGCGATTCTCAATACTCCGCAGTTCGAGAATGCGAGCCAGGTTAATGATTTTGGAACGATGAATGCGGGCGAATCCAACTGGGTCCAGCTTCTGCCCCATAGAGTTCATGGTCTCGCGTAACAAATGAGAAGCGTTTCCCGTGTGTAGTTCCACGTAGTCTCCGGCCGCGGAGATCCAGGCCACATCTTCTGCGGGCACCACCTGGATTCGTTGCCCTGTCCGCACCGTGAAACGGAAAGAACGTTCCCCGCCGTTCTGATCAAGCGCGTGTACTTCGGCCCGCAGTTCTCGTTCCTGCGAATGTTTCTGCGATTGCTTGATGCTGAAATACAAATTGCACCACAGAAACAGAAGCACAGATATTTTCGCGCAGGCTTCCAATAACTCCACCGGCTCAGGTTTAGCCAGAGTGAGTCGGCTGACAACGAGGGCCATGGAGGTTCCGATTGCAAAGGACCACCCGGCCACGCGGACTTCCAGGGCGATCCAGGGAAGCAACCTTTGCACCAGGGAATGGCACACCGGACGAAGCGCAAGGCTGGCGAGAAAGCACGCAAGACACATCAGACCTTGGTCCGCCAAGAGACTTCTTGAATCTTGATAGCCCAACTCCCATGGTCGACGAACGTAAGGCAGGACGACCAAAACGGACAAAAGGCAAAAACAACCCCACCCCACCGCCTGAAACCACCAGAACGAAGGAAGGCGCACTCCGTCTGTCTTGAACATGGCGGTGATTTTACCTCACGTCCTGCCTCGACTTACACCAGTTCGTCGCGCCGAACCTTCGGCCCGCAGCAAAAGTGGCTCCTCTCACGGAAACGGCAGTTCGCGAAAGATGGAACCTTGCTAGTCTGCCGGGGAGGTGGGCAGAAGTCGCCGCTGATCCGGAGTTTCAATGAACTCAACTGCATTCATCCCTAAGCCCAATCGGTCATGGGTGACGCGTTTTCTGGTCCGTGAGGATCAAGTTTACGACCAATACGAATCGTCCTACCAGGCAAAGACCACGCCTGCGAAAGCTGTTTACTTGTTTCTTTACCTGTTGCCGGGCATTGTGGTTCTCGTTTGCGTCAATGTAGAGCCTCTTTTTCGAGCACAGATGGCATTTACAGGCTTGTCGGCGAGATACCTTCAGTATGCCTGGGTGCTTGTTATCACGTTTGGATGGCACATGCTCACTCCATTCCTCGTTCTCCGCTACGTGGACAAGCTGTCTCTGCGGGAGAGTGTGGCGTTCCTGGGCCTGAATCGAGTGGACTGGCGGGGGCTGTTTCTGGTTCTGCCTGTCTATTTTGTTCTCTTTGCACTGGTCTCGCTGCCCTACCAAAGGTTTGTGTCACCGGTGATCGAACATTGGACGCAATCCATACCGCTCTTCCGAATTCCGAGTTACAGCATTTTTCAAGACACGCCGGAAAATTTGTACAGCTTCCCTCCGGTCGCGCTGCTGTTTCTGGGCATCGGCAACTTTCTCGGCGAGGAGTTGTATTTTCGCGGTTATTTGATGAAGAAGTCCGCGTTTCTGGGGAAGGCGAACTGGGTCGTGAGTTCCGTTCTTTTCGCGATCTACCATTTTTGGCAGGTTCAACAGACCTGGCCCCTCGTTGGGCTGGTGCTGGCTTTTGGGCTGCTCATGATCCTTCGCAAAGATCTCTACGTTTTGGTCGTCTTTCATTTCCTGGTGAACATGTGGTTTGCGTACGGAGCCGGGTAGGACTTTACGCGTCTTCGCCCCGGCAGCTGGAGTGGCGTGGCCGCTCGCTTCATGAACTCTGTCGTCGACGCGCATATATACTTCCCTTTCACGCACTATCGGCACACATCCCAATCAGGAGTTGCTCATGCAGGCGCAAATCATTGGCACGACCATGCCGGTGCTCGAGTTCGTGCTCGAGCCCAACGATTCCATCATTTCCGAAGCCGGAGAGCTGTCGTGGATGGGCAGCTCGATCCAGATGACCACACACACGCAGTTTGGCGGCGGGGGCGGCCTTTTTGGCGTACTGAAGCGCGTGGCCGGGGGCGGATCGATCTTCATGACCGAATATCGCGCCGTGGGCGCGCGGGCCGAGCTGGCGTTTGCCACCAAGCTGCCCGGTCACATCGTGCCAGTGGAGATCGGGCCGGGACATGAATACATGATTCATCGCCATGGTTTCCTATGCGCCACGCCGCAGGTGCAGATTGGCGTAGGCTTTCAGCAGTCGCTGGGCGCCGGTATTTTTGGCGGCAGCGGATTTCTGTTGCAGCGCGCCACAGGCCAGGGCACGGCATGGCTGGAACTGTCGGGCGAACTCGTCGTGAAAGAACTGCAGGCGGGCGAGATGCTGCGAGTGCATCCGGGACACGTGGGCGCGTTTCAGACGAGCGTGCAGTTTCAAATCACCACCGTGCCGGGAATCAAGAACCTGATCTTCGGCGGCGACGGAATTTTCCTCGCCCAGCTCACCGGTCCGGGCAAGGTGTGGCTGCAGACCCTGCCGATCGCGCGGCTGGCGCATGCTCTGTATGAATACATGCCGCACCAGACGTCCGAAGCCGCGCAGGGCGGTGTGGTGGGCGGGATCGTGGGGTCGATTCTAGACAACATGAAGGGGTGAGTCACTTCAGGGGCTGAAGGGGCGTTCTTTCTTGAGGCATGGAGTCCTCGCTCTCTTCACCATTTTCATGCTGTCATTCCGAACCGCGTGCATTCCTGTCATTCCGAACCGCTTTAGCGGTGAGGAACCTGCTTCCCGCGGCGTCCGGAAAAGCAGGTTCCTCACGCCTGAAGGCGTTCGGAATGACAATATTTTTTTAAGATAGCTGCCCTCCCTCCACCCGCCAGTTGATCTGCTGCGCCGCTCAACTGGGTCGGTCGGGATGACAGGGTTTCGGATGGCACGGACCTCGGACTTGGCGAATCTCATGTGCCTCGGTGATTAACCGGCGCGGGTGGTGGCGCGTGCTATGCTTTCCGGGCAACCCCTCAAACAGGGAAAGCCGGCCCTCCCCGCGGCGAACAGGTCCACGTGAGCAGCGGTGTGGCTGCAAATCTTGAAGGAGAATTCACGATGACGACCAAGAATCTGGTGCTCGGCAGCATGATGGCCGGGATGATGCTGTTTGGCAGCCTGGGAATGGGGCAGAAGATGCAGATGCCGAAGGACAACATCAGCGGCAAACTGCATCCGAACCTGGCCGCGGCGCAGCGGCTCTCGACCGAGGCGTTCGAAAAAGTCATGGCAGCGCAGCGTGCCAACGAGTGGGACATGGGCGGGCACGCGCAGAAAGCAAAAGAGTTGCTCGACGAAGTGAACCGCGAGCTGAAGATGGCCGCCGAAGACGCGAACCGCGACCGCAAGTAACGCGGCCGCAGGATTTTGGGGATGGCCGATGGCCATCCCTTTTTTCTTTCCAGGCCGGGTCGGCCGAAAAAGTTGTCAAGCCCCTAAAAGCGACATTTTCTTCGCAAGCCATTGATATGGCTGGAAATATAAAGTTGCGGATTTTGGCACACTACCCTGTGTGATTTGATATTCTAAAAATAGAGAGAGAATTTCGCGGCGCAGACCCGGTTGGGGCTGCGCCGTTCGTTTTTTTGGGCGTTCTCCGCGGTGCGTTGAGCGCCGTGGTCCGGTAGCGATACCTCGGCTTCGCTCGGGATGACAGGCCGTTTGCGGTTTCTAGCGGGCCAGGCGCATGAGACCGCTGGCCGGAAGGTCGGGGACGATGTTGGTGGGCCGGTTGACGCCGCAGGCGCGGAGGATTGCGTCGGCGGCAGCGTATCCGCTGCGCACCGCGCCTTCCATGGTGGCAGGCCAGCCGGTGTCGGTCCAATCGCCGGCGAGCATGATGCGCGGCCAGGGCGTGATGGTGGTGGGGCGAAAGGCTTCGATGCCCGGACGGGCGGAAAATGTCGCCTTCACCTCCTTGATCACAGTGGACTTGAGAACGTTAGCATCGCGGGCAGCGGGAAAGTATTCGCGCAACTCGGCGAGGACGAGATCGAGAATTTCGCCGCGCGTTTTTTCCAGCAGCATTTTCGACGAGCTGACCACCAGTTCGACGTAGCTGCCGCCCTGCGCTGAGTCGCCTGTGGAGAAGCGGCTCAGGATGCGGGATTTGTGGAACATCCACTGGATGGTGCGGTCGAGGAGCACAGCGTGGTCGAGATCGGTGATCTGGCGATCGAACCAGAGGTGAATACCGGTGATGGGCGAAGAGGTGAATTGCGCGATCTGGCGGCGGAGGTGCTGGGACTCGGGGACATCGGGAAGCACGCGCGCGAGCGCGTCGAAGTTGAGCGCTGCGACGACGTAGTCGAACGATTCATCCCTGCCCGCGACTTGTACGGTGAGTTGTTCAGGCTGGAGTCGAATGAGTTCGACGGGAACGCGGAACAGGAGGTTGCCGCCGCGGGAGCGGATGTAGTCGCCGGCCAGGTTGTAGATCTCGGTGAGGGGCGCGGTGGGAATGCCCATGACGCGCGCGTCGGTGGACTTCATGGAATCGCGGACAACTTTGGCGGCGGCGAAAACGGAGATGAGGTCGAGGTCTTCGTTGAGCGCGCTGACCAGAACGGGCGACCAGAAGAGCCGAAGGGCGGCATCGGTCTGGCCGAGGGAGCGGGCCCAGTCCGTGAAGCTCTGGCCATCGTGCTGCGGCGGCGAGAATACGAGCGAAGAGATGGCGCGAGAGATGGCGAGCTTGTCGCGCAGGGAGAGGAAAGTAAAATGCAGGAACGACGGCATGGTGTGAAGCGGGGCGGGCAGCGGCCAGGCGTTCATGGGGGTGGCGCGGCCGCCCGGCTCGAGGAAGGTCATAGAGTCGTACCAGCGGATGCGGTCGGCTGCGCCGATGCGTTCGTAGAAGCTGACGAGATTCGTGCAGCAGCGGAAGAACACATGCTGGCAGTTGTCGACGACTTCGCTGGTGCCGGGATGCTCGTAGGAAGAAGCGCGGCCGCCGAGGAAGGGACGGCGCTCGAAGAGGGTAACGCGGAGACCGGCGTCGGCGAGGGCGCAGGCCGCGGCGAGGCCGGCGAGGCCGCCACCAGCGATCGCGACGGAGGGCGGAGCTGCGTTTTCAGTCATGCGTCAGATCAGCCACTTCAGAAAACCGCGGCCGAGAATTATCAGCTTTTCCGTGGTGGAGAGGCGCACGCGGGAAGTGAGCACGTCGTAGTTGCGCCCGGCGATCCGCTCCAGCAGCTTGCGATAGATGTTGATGAGGACAAAAAGGGCGGGCTGACTGTCCTCAGAAATATAGGCGAGCAACTCGTCGCCGGATTGATAAAACTCGCGGGCGCGGTCGGCTTCAAACCGCAAGACCGGGCGAAGGCGCGCGGGGTCGGAGGCCTGAAGCACGTCGGAGACGGTGAGGCCGAAGCGCGCGAGGTCTTCATCGGGCAGATAGACGCGGCCGAGGGCGGCGTCTTCCTTGACGTCGCGAATGATGTTGGTGAGCTGAAAAGCGAGGCCGCAGCGCTCGGCGAGGGGCTCGGCCTCAGGACTGCGGTAGCCGAAGATGTGAATGCAAACCAGGCCCACGACCGAGGCGACGCGATAGCAGTAAAGGCGCAGCGCGTCGAAGGTGGGGTAGTAGACAGAAAGGCCGGCGGGAGGGACGGCGAACAGAGGCTCATCGTCGAGCGGGTCAGCGCCGGAGATGCCGGGGATGTCCATCGCGGTGCCGATGGCGAGCTCATCGAGCAGGCCGGCGGGAATGCCGAAATGACGCTGCGAATCGACGAGGGCGAGCAGGATGGGATCGTCGGTGGGATTGCCCTGCTGGGCGCGATGGAGCGAGTCGATCCACTGGTCGAGTTTGCGACGCCGCTCGTCGGCGGGGAGCGAGGCGTCGTCGGAAATGTCGTCGCAGCGGCGCATGAAAGAGTAAACGGCGCACAGGGCGCGCTGTTTGGCTTTGGGCAGGACGACGAAGGCGTAATAGAAATTGCGGGCGGCGGTGCGAGTGATGCCGCGACAGACGGAATAGGCGATGGCGAGCTGGCGCGGAGCGGGCGACCAGGGCGCGGGCAAGGGCTGAACGCCGGCGCTCAAGCGAGCCTCCCGAGGGCGACGCGGGCGACCAGGGTGAGCTTGCGAAATTTTGAGATCGAAGGGCGATTGCCGAGCACGCGATATTGGTTGCGGTGGATGGCGTTGAGAATTTCCAGGCCGCCGCGCGAAAACAGATCGAGATCGAGCGCGAGCTGGCGGTCGACCATTCCAATGAGCGGCAGGCCGCGTTCGAACCACTGGCGGGCGCGCTCGACTTCGAACTGCATCATCTGAGTGAAGGCGGGGCTGTTGTCACCGGCGGCAATCTGCTGCTCACCCACGCCGAAGCGGGCGAGGTCTTCGAGCGGGAGGTAGATGCGGTCTTTCTCGTAGTCGATGCTGACATCCTGCCAGAAGTTCGCCAGTTGCAGCGCGGTGCAGGTGAAGTCGGAAAGCCGCTGGCGTTCGGCGTCACGATAGCCGCACAGATAGAGCACGAGATGGCCGACCGGGTTGGCAGAATAGCGGCAGTAGCGGAGCAGATCGTCGAAGGTGGAATAGCGCTGGACGGTCTGGTCCTGGCGAAAAGCTTTGAGCAGGTCGGAGAATTCATGCTGCGGGATTTCGAACTGGCGGACGGTTTCGGCGAGCGCTACGAAGACTGGATGACGCGGGCTGCCGCTGTAGCAGGCATTGAGTTCGGACTCCCACTGGTCGAGCAGGGCGAGGGAGAGGGTTGGGTCGCCGACTTCGTCGCCAAGGTCGTCGGAGATGCGGCAGTAGGCGTAGACGTTGAAAAAATGCTGGCGCAGGGGCTTGGGCAGGAACCAGGTGGCTACGGAGAAATTTTCGTAGTGCGAGCGGGCGAGGCGTTGGCAGTAGGCACGGGCGTCAGCGAGCGAGGGAGCGACGGCGGGGATGGCGTAGGCGGCGGGGAGGCGCGACCATGCAGCGGCGTTGGAGGCGAGGGCGGTTGGGTTGGTCATTCGGCGGCTCTTTTCAGTTTACGGAGGATTGAGGGCTTGAACAAGCCGTGGGGTGGGTCCCTCGGCTGCACTCGTGATGGAAGGATGCGCACATGGTGAAGGGGCAGAGGGACTGGAGGGATCCTTCGACTCCGGCCATGGATTCGCTTTGCGAATCCATGGGCTGCGCTCAGGATGACAAGGGCCGTGCGATTAGCCTCAGGGGCTAAAGCTCGCGTTCGCGGAACTTAGCGGCACGAGTAAACTCGTGCCCTTCCCGATCATTGAGAATTAATGGCCGGGGATGATGGCGGTTTTGATGTCACTGCCGCGGTTGAGCATGTGGCGCAGAACTTGTTGCAAGCGCGAAAGCGGTGCTTCGCCGGTGATGTAGTCGGTGGGGCGAATTTTCTTGGCGGCGATCAGGCCGAAGGCGCGACGCACGGTTTCGGGCGTGTGATGGAACGTCGCCTTGAGCGAGATCTCGGAATAGTGCAGGCGGTTGGTGTCGAGGGAAACTTTGGTGCCCTGGGCGCATCCGCCGAAGAAGTTGACGGCACCGCCTTTGCGGACCATTTCGACGGCCCACTCCCAGGCTTCGGGACGGCCAACGGCCTCGACGACAACGTCGCAGCCGCGGCGCTGCGTTGTGAGAGCGCGAACCGCTTCCACGGCGCTGGGAACTTTGGCGGTCTGAACGATTTCGTGCGCGCCCATGTGCCGGGCAGCTTCGACCTGGCCATCGCGCTTGACTACGGAAATGACGTTGCAGCCGATGGCGCGCGCCACCTGAACGAACATGAGGCCGATGGGGCCGCCGCCGATGATGGCAACGGTGTCGCCGATTTCGACTTTGGTTTCGTGCAGGCCGCGCAGGACGCAGGCGAGGGGCTCGGTCATGGCCGCGTCTTCGTAGCTGACGTTATCGGGGATGACCAGCATGTTGGCTTCAACGATGCGGCGCGGGATGCGAATGTATTCGGCGTAAGCGCCGTTGTTGAAGAGCAGATCTTCGCAGAGGTTTTCCTGATGCTTGGAGCAGTAGAAGCACATGCCGCAGGGAGCGGAATTGAGCGCGACCACGCGCATGCCTTTTTTGAAGGCTGTGACGCCGGCGCCGACTTCCTCAATCACTCCGGCGAGTTCATGGCCGAAGAGGGCGGGAGGGACAATCATGCGGGCGTGATAGCCGCGCTGGTAGACCTTGAGATCGGTGCCACAAGTGAGGGCGACCTGCACTTTGACCAAAACTTCGCCATCGCCCACGCGGGGGATGGGGACCTTCTCGATTTTCACGTCCTCTTTGCCGTAGAGGACCGCTGCCGTCATTTTTCCGTTCACTGCTTTTTTCCTTCCCAGCTCAGGCCGGGCTGAATCACAATCTTCAGAGACGAGGGTTGAGGATGCGCGGCCAAATGCAGCGCTTCCACACCCTGCTCGAGCGGGAAGCGGTGGCTGACCAACCGCGCCAAATCCATTTCCTGCCCCATCACGAACTGCGCTGACCGCTCCTGCAGATCGACGGAGGCGCTATAGGAGCCGAGCAGCGTTTTCTCGTCCACGCAAATCGCCGCCGGATCGACTACTGCCTCGCCGTGCTGAGTCTGAGCGAACAGCAACACGCGACCTCCGGGCCGGCACGCATCCATGGCCGGACGGATCAGGGAATTTCCGCCGACGGCCAGAATGACGGCGTCGGCGCCCCTGCCTTCCGTGCGTTCCCGCACCGTGGCGACAACATCGAGCCGCGATGCGTCTATGGAGTGTGCTAACCCGAATGCTACTCCTATTTTAAGCCTGTCAGGATACAAATCGGAAGTGATTACGGTGGCCCCGGAACGCTGGGCCAGGACGGCGAGAATCATGCCGATGGGGCCCTGTCCGATGACCAGAACGGTTTCGTCGGAATGCAGGTTGAGGGACTCGATTCCTTTCATGCAGGTGTTGACCGGTTCGACGAAACAGGCCTGCTCGAAGCTGACGGAATCGGGAATGCGGACGGTACCCTTTTGGACGATCCAGTCCATTACGCGGACATATTGCGCGAAGCCGCCGCCGGAGGGGTCGAAGCCGGCGGTGCATCCGACTCTTTTGTAGACCGGGCACTGGGCGAACGTTTTGTGGCGGCAGTAGTAACACTGGCCGCAGGGGATGTGGTGAAAGACGACGACGCGGTCGCCTGGCTGAAACCTTGTGACGCCGTCGCCGACAGCGGCAACAACGCCGCTGGTTTCGTGTCCAAAAATGCGAGGCGCGGAATGGGAGCCGGTGGAGATTTTTTTGAGGTCCGTGCCGCAGACCCCGCAGGTGTGGACGCGGAGTAGGAGTTCACCGGGGCCGATGGCGGGGACGGCTACGGTCTCGAGGCGGACGTCGTTGAGGCCACGGTAGACGGCGGCCAGCATGGTCGTGGGGATGGCAGCGGTGGTTGGGAGCTCTGGTTGGGTGGCGGTCTTCATTGTTTCATCTAACGGCGATAATGGGCCAAGTCAAATCCCCACCCTGTCGGGAAAAGCGCAACAAGGATGGGGCACCCGCTTTAGGTTCTGGCCCCATTTGGATTCCGACTCTCACTTTGATTCTAAATCCCGGCCTCGCGACTCAGGTAGTCGCACAGCGAGCGGGAGGCGATGGCGCTGTTGCGGGCGAGCAGGCGCAGGCGGTTCCAGAGCCAGGGGCGGAGGGCGGCGGCGAGCGCAAATTTTGCGGTCTGGAATTGGCCGGAGGAGTCGATGTAGCGGTCCATGAGCGGCAGGTCGAAATCGAGTTCGTCGGAGATGGCTTTGATGGCGTCGAAGGAGAGGCCGTTGGCGGCGGCAGCGACGGAGGCAGCCTCCATGTCAACGGCCTGGGCCGCGAAAGCGCTTGCCAGGCGGGCCTTTTGGGCTGCGCCGGCGATGGAGGGAAAGCTGACGAGAGTTCCCTGCCCTTTTGTGGTTGGCGTGCGGCTGCCATCGGCGGCGTTGATGACGACGGTGGGGCGGAGGATATCGCCGATCCGGAGGGTGCGGTCGAGCGCTCCGGCGAATCCGGCGGAGATGAGGCGTTGGGGATGATAGAGGGAAATGGCGGCTACGGCAGCGCGGCGGGCGGCTTCGGGGCCGATGCCGGCGGCGACGGCGACGGCGTTGTCGTGTTCGTAGAACCGGAGAGTGCGCCCGTCGATAGTTTGGTCGCGCGCCGGCCAGGTGTGGATGAGCGGGCGGATTTCGCGCTCGAGGGCGGCGATGATGGCGAGACTGGCTTCTGCCATGGTTGAAACAATTTACCTCAGCGGCTAAAGCGCCACACACAGCAATTATTGGATCGCAGCGCAGAAGCGCTGCGCCACCCAAGAGCTCATGGTCACGAAGCCATGCAGTCTACGCATACCCGTTGGCCTGGAACCAGGCTACGGCGCGCCGGAGGGCGGGTTCGACGGGAAGGATGGTCCAGCCGAGTTCTCGCTGGGCTTTGGCGGAACTGGCGAACATGGTTTTGCTGCCCATGCGGGCGGTGTCGATGGTGGCGCGCGGGGTCTTGCCGAGCAGTCGGCCGGTGATGAGTTCGTCGAAACCGCCGGCGAGATAGGCGAAAAAATACGGCAGCTTTACGGTTGGTGAAGGCAGGCTGGTGATGGCTGCGAGCTGGTCGAGGATGTTCTTGAGCGTGAGATCCTCGCCTCCGAGGATGTAGCGCTCGCCGGGGCGGGCTTTTTCGAGGGCGAGCAGGTGTCCAGCGGCGCAGTGGCGGGCGTCAACCAGGTTGAGTCCGGTTTCGACGTAGGCGGGAAACTTACGCTTGAGGAAGTCGACGACGATGCGGCCAGTGGGCGTGGGTTTAACGTCCATTTCGCCGACGGGAGTGGTTGGGTTGACGATGACGACGTGCTGGCCGCTACGGGCGGCGGCGATGGCGAGTTGTTCGGCCTGGAACTTAGAGCGTTTGTAGTGGCCGACCATGTCGGCGAGGGAGACGGGAGAATTTTCGTCGGCGGGAGTGGACGCGTGGGTAAAGCCCATGGTGGCGACGCTGGAGGTGTAGACGACCCGGCGGATGGACAGCTTGCGCGCGGCGTCGAGGACGTTGCGCGTGCCCTCGACGTTGGAGCGGTACATTTCGTTGGGGTCACGGGTCCAGAGCCGATAGTCGGCGGCGACATGGAAGACGGTGTCACAGCCGGCCATTGCTTTCTCGATTGAGGCTGGATCGCGAAGATCCCCGGTGGCGGTTTCGGCGCGCAGGCCTGCGAGATTGGCAAGATTGCTGGTGGGGCGGACGAGCAGGCGGAGGTCGGCCCCCTGCTCGGAGAGGACGTGGGCGACGTGGGAACCGAGGAATCCAGTGGCGCCTGTGAGGAAAGCTTTCATGGAGTTGTCAGTCGTCAGTTATCAGTTAGAGGCTCTTGGGGCCTTAGACTTTAGTGCAACTAGCCGGCGCCCCCGCTCTCCCATGACCACAGGGGCTAAAGCCCCGGTCTTATGACTGGCTCTGATCGGCACGGCTGAAGCCGTGCCCTTCCCAAATCATTTGGGTGGCAAGCGGCAACCGTCTTGCCCTTCCCAAGAGCGGCTAACTGCCAAGCGCTAATTGCTAGCTGCCGTTTTTCTCCATCACCTTGGCGTAGTTGGTGAGGGCGATGAGCGGGAAGTATTGGCGGTACAGGTGATAGGAGAGATAGAACACACGGGGGAAGCCGGTGCCGGTGTAGAAGGCTTCGTCCCAGGAGCCGTCTGGTTTCTGGCTGCGCAGCAGGTAGGCAACGCCGCGGGCGACTGAATCGCTGCGGGTGTCGCCGGCGGCGAGCAGTCCGACGATCGCCCATGCGGTTTGGGACGGAGTGCTGGGGCCGACGCCGCGCAGTTCAGGGTTGTCGTAAGAACCGCAGGACTCGCCCCATCCGCCGTCGGCATTCTGCACCATACGCAGCCACTCGGCGGCCTGCTGGACCATGGGATCGTGATTGTCGATGGCGACCGCCTCGAGCCCGCGCAGTACGAGTGCGGTGCCATAAATGTAGTTGACGCCCCAGCGCCCGAACCAACTGCCGTCGGGCTCCTGCTCGGCGCGGATGAATTTTACGGCGCGCTGAATGGCCGGATGATCTTTCTCGTAGCCATAAGTGGTGAGCATCTCGAGGATGCGGCCGGTGATGTCGACGGTTGCGGGGTCGAGCATGGCGTTGTGGTCGGCAAAGGGCACGTGCTGGAACACCATACGGTCGTTGTCCTTGTCGAAGGAGGCCCAGCCGCCGTTTTTGCACTGCATGGAGAGGACCCAGTCAATGGCGCGCTGCACGCTTTCGCGCTGGTAGCGGCCGTTGGGATGCTCCACGTGGCTGAGTGCGAGGCAGACCATGGCGGTGTCGTCGACGTCGGGATAAAACTCGTTATTGAACTCGAAGTACCATCCGCCGGGCTTGCCGGTGGGGTTCTTGACCTGCCAGTCGCCATAGGTGCGGACCTGCTTTTGCAGTATCCAGTCGGCGCACTGGACCATGCGGGAATCGGTGGCGGGAACACCGGCTTCACCGAGCGCGAACAGGGCGTAAGCGGTGTCCCAGACCGGAGACTTACAGGGCTGCATGCGGAACGTGTCGGCTTCCTCGATGCCGAGCTTTTCGAACTCGTCGAGCGCGCGGATGACATGCGGATCGTCGGTGGAATAACCGAGGCAGCGCATGGCGATGATGGAATTCATGATCGAGGGATAGATGGCGGCGAGGCCGTCGCTCATCTCGAAGCGCTCGAGCATCCAGCGCTCGGCCTTCTTCAGCGCGACGGAGCGCAGAGGGCGGATGTGGACGCGTTCAAACCAGTGCGTGAGGCGGTCGAGGCAGAGAAAGAAATTCCTCCAGGAAACGAGTTGCTTGGACCAGTGCAGGTGCATGCGGGCCCTGGTGACGCCGCCTTTGAACAACTCCTCGACGCCCATCTCGCGCGGGATTTTTTTGAACGGCTTCTTGGCATAGCAGATCGACAGCGGCACCAGGATGGCGCGCGACCAGGAAGAAATCTCGTAGATGTTGAACCAGAACCAGTTGGGGAACAGGACGATTTCGGGCGGGATGGCGGGGACGGCGTCGTAATCGTACTGGCCAAAGAAGCAGAGATAAATTTTGGTGAACGTGTTGACCTCGGTGACGCCGCCGAGGTCGAGAATCTTTGTTTTGGCGCGGCGCAGGGCCGGATGGTCGGAAGGATAACCGGCGAGTTTGAGTCCGAAGTAGGCCTTGACGGAAGCGCTGATGTTGGAAGGACTGCCAGTGTAGGTGCCCCATCCGCCATCGTCATTCTGGTGCTGAAGGATGTAGTTGGCGGCCTTCTGAAAACGGTCGGCGGAGCCGGTGCCGAGCAGGGTGTGGAGCAGGATGTAATCGGATTCGAGAGTGGTATCGGCTTCGAGTTCGCCGCACCAGTAGCCATCTTTGTGCTGCTGCGAGAAGAGATAATTCCGGGCGGCTTCGACGGCGGAACCGACACGATGGAAGAGTGCATCAATTTTGCCGAACCGCAGTTGCGGCTCAGAAGAGATTGCGCCTTCGGGGGAATCCGGTCGCATGGTCACTCTCCGTTTAACGCGCGCCCGCGCTGGCGGGTGCGCTGGCAATGGCCTCCACGATTTCTGGCGGCAGGCCGAAGCGAACGTTTTCCGGCATCAATTCCAGTTCCTGAACGGTGCCGAAACCCTTCGCGGCGAGAAAACTTACGGTCTCCTCCACCAGACATTCCGGAGCCGAAGCGCCGGCAGTGAGGGCGATGGTTTTGACTCCGTCAAGCCAACCGGCCTCGATGTCGTTGCAACTGTCGATCAGGTGCGAATTGGTGCCGAGATTTCTGGCAACTTCAACCAGACGATTGGAATTAGAACTATTCTCGGAACCGACGACAAGTAGCAGGTCGGCTTCAGAAGCGATGTGTTTGACGGCGACCTGGCGGTTTTCGGTGGCGTAGCAGATGTCCTGCGCGGCCGGGCCTTTGATGTTGGGAAACTTTTTCTTCAGAGCGGCGATGATGTCTTTGGTCTCGTCGAGGCTGAGCGTGGTCTGAGTGAGATAGGCGACGCGGTTGGGGTCGGGCACGACGAGCGAGTTGACCTGCTCGGGCGAGCCTACGACCTGAGTCACGGCGGGCGCTTCGCCCAGTGTGCCGATGACTTCGTCGTGGTCCTTGTGGCCGATCAGGATGAGTGCATAACCTTCGCGCGCGAACTTGACGGCCTCGACGTGAACCTTGGTGACGAGCGGGCAGGTGGCATCGATGACACGAAGGCCGCGGGCTTTGCAGTTGGCGCGGACTTCCGGGGAAACACCGTGAGCGCTGTAAATGATGCGCTCGCCGGAGGGAACTTCGTCTTCGCTGTCGACGAAGATGGCGCCTTTGGTGCGCAGTTCTTCGACGACGAAGCTGTTGTGGACGATCTCTTTGCGGACGTAGATGGGCGGGCCGAACGCTTCGAGCGCGATGCGCACGATGTCGATGGCGCGAACTACGCCGGCACAGAACCCGCGGGGTTTTAGAAGCAGTAACGTCTTTTCGCTGTTGTTAGCCAAAGGGTTAACCTTCTCCGTCGGTGTTGCCAGGGCGGGTCTGGTCAAAGCGCAGAGAACAGGCTGCGCCGGACACAATTTCGCCATTCTGGCTGTACTTATTAGGCTACTGGAATGAGGGGTAGGGGTCAATGTAAGGCGAAGAACCTGCGGGAATTAGCAGTGGGCGGGGAGAAATGGGAGGTGAATGGGGTTCAGTTACCAGATTCGCTTCACATGGTAGCCGTCCAGAGCCTTGTCATTACTCACGATTGCCACGTTCTCAATCAGCGCCTGGGCAAGGAGCATCCGGTCGAAAGGGTCTTTGTGGGGGCCGGGCAGTGATCCGGCCAGAATTCCATGAGTTGCGCTGATAGGAAGAATCTCGATGCCCTCGCGGGTCAGGTCGGTAACAAAATTCTGCGCCAGATGCGCCGCGGTAGGCAGCCTGCCCAGTCGAACTTTGGTAGCGATCTCCCACGCAGAGGCCACACTTGCGACCGGTGCGTTGTTTTTCTGCTCGATGAGTGCGTTGGCAGACTTTGAAAGACGAGTATCTTCCGTCATCCACCAGATCAGTGTATGGGTATCGAGCAGGAGGCGCACGGGAGGTTCACTCCCAGCCTTCTAGTTCATCCGTGGGCAGCGGCAGGAAGAACTCTGGCCCGACGTGGATTTTGCCCTTCCATGCGCCCGGCTTGCGCTTGCCGGAGTTCGCTTCGATTGCAACGAGGCGCACGACCGGGTTCTTCCCGCGAGCGATGATGATCTCCTCGCCCTGACAGGCCTTCTCAATCAAGCGCGAGAGCTGAGTCTTAGCTTTGTGGATCGTGATCGTTTCCATATTAGCTAATTGAGGTTAGCTAATATGGGGCAAATTGTCAAGTCGAAGTCCCGGGGGGCGGTCTTACGCGTTGGCTTTGATCATGTCTTCGGCGTGTTTGCGGGAGGCTTCGCTGAGCTTGGCGCCGCTTAGCATGCGGGCAACTTCTTCGGTGCGCTCGGCGCCGGTGACGCGGCGGATACCGGTGCGCGTGCGGTTATGGGATTCCTTTTTTTCGATGACGTAGTGATGGTCGGCGAAGGTGGCGATCTGGGCGAGGTGAGTGACGCAGAGCACCTGGTTGCGGGCGGCGAGGGCTTTGAGTTTGCGGCCGACCGCCTCGGCGGCGCGGCCTCCGATGCCGATGTCGATTTCGTCGAAGACGAGGGTGCGCTGGGCGGTGGGGCGTGAGCCTGCGGCTTTAGCGGACGAGGGCGCCCGCGGCTCGACGGGCTTTCCGGCTTCCACGCTGGCTTTGAGGGCCAGCATGACGCGCGAAAGTTCGCCGCCGGAAGCGATGTGCTCGAGACGGCGCAGGGGTTCGCCGGGGTTGGTGGCAATCATGTAAGCGACCTGGTCGAAGCCGGAGGCAGTCCAGTCGGAGTCCTGCTCGGAACTGGTGACTTCAATCTGAAAGCGGGATTTCATGGCGAGGTCGTTGATTTCGGACTCGACGCGCTTTTGCAGACGGGTGGCAGCGTCGCGGCGTTTACGGGAGAGCACGCGGGCTTCGTGAACATAGGCTTCGGCGGCCTTCGCGAGTTCGGTGCGGAGCTGACGCAGAATCTCGTCGCGGTTTTCGACTTCGGCAAGTCTCTGTTCCACCGTCGCGCCGAACTCGATCACCTGTTCGAGTTCCGGGCCGTACTTGCGCTTTAGGCCATCGAGCAGGGCGAGGCGGTCTTCGATCTGCGCGAGACGCTCGGGAGAGGCCTGAATGCCGCCGGCATAATCGCGAAGGGTCGCGCCGACATCTTCGACGTTGATGCGCGCAGTGTCGATGGCGGCGAGCGCTTCGTGAAATTTGGGTTCGTAGCGAACGAGATCTTCGACCTGTTTTTGCGCGGCGCGGAGAGTGGAGGCAGTTGAATTGTTGCCCTCATAAAGCAGATCGAAGGCATTCATGGCGGCGTTGTAAATGCGCTCGGCGTTGGCGAGGACGCGCTTCTCGGCTTCGAGATGATCGTCTTCCTCCGGCTGAATGCGGGCCGAGGCAATTTCTTTTTGCTGAAATTTCCAGAGATCGAGGAGGCGGAGCTTGTCCTGCTCGTTTTTTTCTAGGTCGGCGATGCGCGACTGGAGGCCGCGCCAGAGGTCGAAGGCTTCGGCGACGGAATCGGTTGGGAGGCTGGCGAAAGCATCGACCATGCGCAGGCGCATGGGGCCATCGAACGCGGCGAGGGTTTCACTCTGGGCGTGGATCGTGGCGAGATGCCGGGCGAGTTGGCGCAGCGCGCCGACGGTGGCGGGCTGGTTATTCACGAAGACGCGGCTCTTGCCGCCGAGAGCGACTTCGCGGCGCAGGATGAGCGAACTGTCGCCGGACTCGTCGAGACCGTTTTCTTCAAGGACGCGCTCGATGGCGGACTGCGCGGGGCCTTCGGTCTCGAAAACGGCGGAGACGACGGCTTTTTCCGCGCCGGTACGAATGACGTCGGCGGAAGCTTTGTCGCCCAGCAGGAGAGCCAGAGCGTCCATCAGGATGGATTTGCCGGCGCCGGTTTCTCCGGTGAGCAGGTTGAGGCCGGGGGCGAACTCGACCACCGCGTTGTCGATGACAGCGTAGTTCTCCAGGCGGAGTTCGGCGAGCACGGCTTCTCCCGGGTGGACTGAGCGAAGAATAGCATGAAGCCGAGCAAAAACTGGGCGCGGATTTCACGAATACTTACGGATCAGGGTCACAGGCTTGGCCTCTCGGCATTGGGCGCGGGGGCCCTCGTTTCAATTTCCGTTGACCGATACGGTACGTGCTGCACTGATGAGCCAACTGTGAGGGCTGCAAGGTCATCTATAATCGCGGTAGGCAAACCCCTAAAAACCATGCACTTGACGAGTAGGCTGGCATTTTTCATCGGTGGCGAAATCGTAGACATGATTTCGAACACCGGAGCGATCGCGAAGCTGGTGCTGGCGATCCTGCTTGCATTCAGCCTGATTTCCTGGGCGATCATCCTGACCAAATGGACCCTGTTGCGGCGAGCGCGGACGCAGAGTGGGCGGTTCGTGCGCGCGTTCCGCAAAGCGCAGCGCTTGCAGGACATGGCGGCGGTGGCTGACCAATTCAAGCCAAGTCCGCTGGTGGGCGTGTTTGAGGGCGGATACGAGGAATACAAGCGGCAGTTACTGGCCGGTGGCGGACTGCGGAATGCGACGGCGGTGCAGCGGGGCATGCAGATCGGAGCGTCAGAGGAGATCTCGCGGCTTGAGAGAAATGTGCCGTGGCTGGCGATTACGGCCGCGGTGACACCGTTTATCGGGCTGTTCGGCACGGTGTGGGGCATCATTGACGCGTTCCATGGGTTGGGCACGGCGGGAGCGGCGACTCTGCGGGCGGTCGCGCCAGGAATTTCTGAGGCGCTGATTACGACGGCAGCGGGCCTCGCGGCGGCGATTCCAGCGGTCATTGCCTACAATTTGATCGTGAGTTCGATTCGCGAGTTCGCATCGCGGGGCGACGATTTTACGCTGGAGATGCTGAACGCGGTGGAGTCGATGCCGGCGGGAGCGGGGCGCTGATGGCCTTCACGGCCAACAACGGACGGACGCAAACGGCGCTGGCCGATATCAACATCACTCCGCTTGTGGACGTGGTGCTGGTGCTGCTGATTATTTTTATGGTGACGGCGCCGGTGCTGCAGTCGGGCATTGAGGTGAACGTACCGAAAACGCGTACGGTGAAAGAGATCACGGAAGAGCGGACCGTGATCACGATCAATAAGGACCAGCGGGTGTTTCTGGGGAACGACACGGTGAACATCAACGAAATCGGGGCGAAGCTCCGGCAGAAGATCCGCGACCCGCGCAATCAGTTTGTGTTTGTGCGGGCGGACGAGAATGTTCCGTTCGGCGCGTTCGCTTCGGTAATGGATGAAGTGAAGCGGTCAGGCATTACCAACGTGAGCATTGTGACGCAACCTCTGGAGCAGAATGGCGGGCAGCGCTGAGATTTTTTTCGAGCACGACCGCTGGGGACGCGCCCTGGTATGGTCGGCGGGATTCCATCTGGCGGTGGCCGGATCGCTGGTGCTCTACGCCTTTTTGTTGAATGAAAAGCGCGGCGAGGGCTGGGGCACGGGCGGCGGCGGCGATGCGATTGGAGCGACGCTGGTGAGTTCGGTGCCGCTGCCGGTTACGCCGGCGCAGACCGAGAATGTGCTGGCGAACGAGTCGAAGGGGCTGACGAAGTCGGAACCGAAAGCGGAAGTGAAGGAGCCCGACGCGATCCCGATTGCGGGAAAGAACGCGAAGATCAAGCCGAAGACGACGGAGTCGAAGCAGAACAAGCCGCAACCCGAGCCTGAACCGACGAACCAGGTGGCGTTCGGCGAGGGTGGCCCGGTGAGCGGTCCGTATGGGACATTTGCCGCGGGGGGCGCGAAAGGTGGATTCGGAATCAACGGAAACGGCGATTTCGGCACCAAATATGCTTGGTATGTGCAGGCCATGTCGCGGAAGATTTCCGAGAACTGGCTGCGTTATGAGGTGGACTCGAGCATCCACTCGGCATCGCGGGTGTACATCACGTTCAACATTGCGCGCGACGGGCACCCTTACGACGTGCAGGTGGAGCAATCGAGCGGAGTGCCATCGCTGGATGTTTCCGCGGTGCGGGCATTGCAGAGGATTGACACCTTCGGCGGGCTGCCGCCGGATTACTCGGGCAGCAAGATCGCCGTGGAGTATTGGTTTGATTACAGCAAGAAGTGACATGAGCAAAACGCAATCACCACGAAGGGCGCAAAGTTTCACGAAGGACTGCTTGCGAGAGAAAAAGCGATGAAGCACGAAGGACACGAAGTATCACGAAGGTTGCCGGGCGAGCGTTGTGCTGCTGCATTGGCGGTTGCGATTCTGCTCTGCGCATCTGCCGCGGCGCAGGACTGGGTGCGCACGGGAACCAGCCTGGGCGTGGACAAGGTACGGCTGGCGGTTTCGGATTTCAAGCCGACGGGCAGCGATGCTGCCACCGCCGAACTGCTGAAGGTATTCAACGACACACTGTGGAACGATCTGGACAGTTCCGGCGTGGTGGAGCTGGTGTCGAAAAGTTTCTATCCGCTGCAGGTGCCGGGGTCGCCGACCGATGTAACGCTGCAGGCCTGGAGCGCGCCGCCGCCGAATGCGGGCATGCTGGCTTATGGGACGCTGGGCGCGGGTGGAGGAACGCTGTCGGTTTCGGGATGGCTGACCGACGTGAAGAACACGGCTTCGCCGCTGGTGCTGGGCAAGCAGTACACCGATCGCGCGACGACGGAAGGGGCGCGACTAACGGCGCACAAATTTGCGGACGAAATTATTCTGCGACTGGGTGGGGGCATCCCGGGAATTTGCGAAAGTAAAATATTTTTCGTCAGCGACCGCAACTCCCGCAAGGAAGTCTGGGTTATGGATTATGACGGGTCGAACCAGAAGCAGGTCACGCATCTGGGGTCGATTTCGCTGTCGCCGAAGGTTTCGCCCGATGGGGCGCGGGTCGCATTCAGTGCCCTGACCAAAACCGGATGGGAAATTTTCCTCTACTCGCTCGACCTGGACCGCCTGGTTGCATTTCCCCACTTTGGCGGGACCAATCTTTCACCGGCGTGGTCTCCGGATGGGACCAAGCTGGCGTTTTCGTCTTCGCGGGCGGGCGAGCCGAATATTTATATGGCCGATGTGAGCGGCAGCAACCTGCGTCGCATCAGCACCGACCGCGGGCCGGACGTGTCGCCAGTGTGGAACCCGAAGACCAGCGCGCAAGTGGCATTTGTGAGCGGCGAGACCGGGCTGCCGCAGATTTATACCATGGGCGCGGACGGTACGAATGTGCAGCGCATGACGGACCAGGGCTATGCAGTGTCGCCGACATGGTCGCCGAACGGGCAATTTCTGGCGCTGGCGTGGGTGCGCAAATATGGCGCCGGGGAACCGGGTTCGCGCGACATTTATCTGATGGACATCGCCAGCAAGCAGTGGGTGCAGTTGACGCATGACGGAGGCAAGAACGATTCGCCGTCGTGGTCGCCGGACGGACGGCACCTGGTGTTTCAATCGAGCCGTTCAGGCACGGACCAGATCTGGATGATGCTGGCAGACGGAACCAAAGCGCGCCAATTGACGTTCAGCGGTCGCAATTCGCAGCCCAACTGGAGTTCGAAATAATACTTTTCAGTAGGGAAATCGGGAGGAGCATCGTGAAAGAACAATCCGTGAGAAACAGTCTGTTGACTCTAGCATTGGCGAGCATCTGCCTGGCGAGCGCGTGCGCCAAGAAGCCGGTCCCACCGCCACCTACTCCGCCACCACCGGCACCGCCGGCTCCGACGGCCTCGCTGTCGGTGAGTCCGAATGCGGTGACGCAAGGGCAGTCGGCGGCGCTGACGTGGCAGACTTCTAACGCTACCGACGTAAGCATCGACGGAATCGGCGCGGTGCAGGCGTCGGGATCGCAGCAGGTGAGCCCGGCGGAATCGACCACATACCACTTGGTGGCGAAGGGCGCGGGAGGCACGCAAGAGGCGACCGCGCGGCTGACGGTGAGCGCGCCGGTTGCACAGGCCGCTCCGCCGCCGCCGAGCGCGACCGAGGAACAGATGTTCGAAAGCAGCGTGAAGGACGTGTATTTCGACTACGACAAGGCGGACATCCGGCCGGACCAGCAGGCGTCGGTGCAGGCGGACACCGCATTTCTGACGCAGCACAACAACATCAACTTCACGATTGAAGGCTATTGCGACGAGCGGGGATCGACCGACTACAACATCGCGCTCGGCGACCGGCGGGCCAACACGGCGAAGAGCGCGCTGGTGCAGGCGGGAATCAGCGGGGCGCGCATCAAGACCATCAGCTATGGCAAGGAGAAACAGTTCTGCAGCGAATCGACGGAAGCCTGCTGGCAGCAGAACCGGCGCGGGCATTTTGTTTACCAGAAGTAGGGCTGGAAGGACTCAGGCACGGGCGGGGATGGGCGCGTGTGCGCGCCCTCCCCGTGTAGCTGCAAGGCCAGGCGAGACGACCCGCGCCCAATGCGGGGAACGGAAATCCATCTCGGGGACACTCTCATGACACTGCAACGTTTTTCGGCGATTCTGGCATTGTTTTCCATCCTGACCGTCAGCGTGACTCCGGCGTGGGGCGCGAACAAGGAAATCGTGGAGCTGCAAACCCAGGTGCAGCAACTGCAGCAACAGATGATCGCGATGCAGCGCAGCTTCGACGAGCGCATGGGCTCGATGAAGACACTGGTGGAGCAGGACACCGATGCGGTGAACAAGGCCACAGCCGCGGTGGTCGCGCTGCAGGCGTCGATCCAGAAACAGCAGGGTGACTCGTCGGGCAAAGTAGACCAGGTTTCGGGGCAGATCCAGTCGCTCAACGACACCATGGACGAACTGAAGGTGCGCCTGGCAAAAGTGAGCAAGCAACTGGAAGACATGCAGGCATCGCAGCAGAGCCTGGCGGCGCAGCAGTCACAGCAGACTGCGGCGCAACAGGCCATGGCGCAGGCGCCGCCGCCGGATGTGCTCTACAACAACGCGCTGCGCGACTATAACGGCGGCAAGAACGATCTGGCGACGCAGGAATTTTCCGACTACATCAAGTTCTATCCGAACACGGACCTCGCGGGGAACAGCTATTTCTATATGGGCGAGCTGCAGTTCCGCGCCGGCAGCTATGCGGCGGCGATCCCGAACTACGATCAAGTACTCCAGAACTTTCCCAGCGGAAACAAAGCGGCAACGGCGCAGTTGAAGAAAGGCTATGCACTGCTTGAACTGGGGAAAGCAGATGAGGGGAAGGCTGAATTGCAGAAGCTGATCCAGCGCTATCCGCGGACGAACGAGGCGCTGCAGGCGAAAGAGCGGCTGCGCAAGGGGTTGGGGCCGACGAAGGAATAGTTCATTTCCTTGGCCTGTTGTCCGCTGTGCGATCCAAGCACATCAGGGGCTGAAGGCCCCGGTATCCCGATAGCTTACTATTACAGCGCTGAGGCGCTGCGTCACCCAAAGACGGGTTTCTTCGCCAGCCTGCGACCCGAGAAACAAGGCTTCGGGATTGTACCGACTGCGCTGGACGGAGCTGAGCGCAGCGGCGACCACTTGCATACGTCCTTCGCTGCGCTCAGGATGACAAGGGTTGTTTGATGGCCTAGGAAGTCTTTGGGTGCTTTCTGTGATGGTGATGGTGCTTGCCGGAGTGCTTGGCCGCACCCTTCTCAGGGGCCGGCGGGGCTGATGCGGCTGGGGCGGCCGGAGCTGCCGGGGCGGGGGCGCTTCCCTGCTGGGCAGACATGGAAGCCGCAAGAATTGCGGTCGCGGCGAAGATCAGTATGGTGCGATTCATGGTTTTCCTCCTGATGGCTTTTGGGCCTCGCCGACAAGTTTAGCGCCAGGGGATTGGGGAGTGGTCGAGTCTTTAGGGCCGGGTGTAGACCAGATTGGTTCCTATGCGGGTCCGACGGCTATTCCTCCTTAGGTCGGGGCCGCAAAGCACGAAGGGACCCTTCTAGTCAGTAGCGGATCGCCTCGGCGGAACCGCCACCGCGCTCAGGATGACAGGGCGAGTTTAGCGCAATTCTTCCATGACTGCTTCAAGCACTTCCCTGCCCGGCCTGACCAGGGATTCGGGAAGCGTGGCTAGAGGAGCATCGGTCAGGTTGAGGTGATCGATGAGCGTGGGCGTATGGGTGTTGACGTAGAACAGGCCGGTAAGGATCTCGCCTTTTTCCTGGGCTTCGGCTAGACGCGTGATCGACTGAATCTTGCTGGTCGGGTCGTAGTCTTCTTCAAGTTTGCGCAGGCGCAGGCGGGAGCCGTCGTGCATCGTCACATCCACGGTGCTGCCGGCATCGTACTCGACAGAAATGTCTTCGAAGAAAGGGACGAAGTTGACTTCCTGCAGGAGTTCTTCGTGGGCCTGGACGTATTTGTAGGACTTGGTCGACCCGTCGTGATCATTAAACGTGACGCAGGGAGAAATCACGTCGAGCATGACGGTGCCGCGGTGGGCGATTGCGGCCTTGAGCATGGCGAGGAGCTGCTTCTTATCGCCGGAGAACGAGCGGCCGACGAAGGTGGCGCCCATCTGGATGGCGAGAGAGCAGGTATCGATAGGCGGAAGTTCGTTGACTACGCCGGATTTGAGTTTCGAGCCGACGTCGGCAGTGGCGGAGAACTGGCCTTTGGTGAGCCCGTAGACGCCGTTGTCTTCGATGATGTAGATCATGGGCAGGTTGCGCCGCATGAGATGCGTGAACTGGCCGATGCCGATGGAAGCCGTGTCGCCGTCGCCGCTGATGCCGAGGGCCATCAAGGTGTGGTTGGCGAGCAGCGTGCCTTCGGCGACCGACGGCATGCGTCCATGCACGGAGTTGAAGCTGTGCGACCGGTTCATGAAATAGGCCGGAGTTTTCGACGAGCAGCCAATGCCGCTGAGTTTGGCGAGGCGCTCGGGCTGGACACCCATTTCGTACATGGCTTCGACAATGCGCTCAGAGATCGCGTTGTGGCCGCAGCCGGCACAGAGCGTCGTCTTGCCGCCTTTGTAGTCGATGACGGTGAGGCCGATGCGATTTGTTTTAGGGCCGGGCGGGGTGGGTTGAGTGCTCATAGAAACTATTTGCCTTCCATGGTGGTGAGTGCGTCGGTGACCGAGCGCGCATCGAGGGGCAGTCCGTTGCTGTAGCTGATGCTGCGCAGGCGCGTCACCAGTTCGGGCCGGACGTCGAGTTTGAGCAGGCCGAGCATCTGCGCGTCGCGATTCTGCTCGACGACGTAGACGCGGTCGTGCTGCTCGATAAAGTCATGCACTTCGCGGGTGAAGGGATAAGCGCGCAGGCGGAGGTAGCTGGTTTCGATTTTGTATTCGTCGCGAAGCTGGTCACGGCTTTCGACGATGGCCCAATGAGACGTACCGAAGGCGAGAATGCCGATCTTGCTGTTCGGGGCCTTGATGACTTCCGGACGCGGGACGGCGGCCCGGGCGGCGTTGAACTTGCGGTTCAGCCGCTCCATGTTGTTGGCGTAGTCGTCGGGGCGTTCGCTGTATTGCGCACTCTCGTTGTGTCCACTGCCGCGGGTGAAGTAGGCGGCCGCGGGATGATCGGTACCCGGGAGCGTGCGGTAGCCGACGCCGTCGCCGTCGGCGTCTTTGTAGCGGAAAAACTTGCCGGCGCGATCGAGCTCTTCTTTGCTCAGTACTTTGCCGCGGCGCATCGGCTCGGTGGGATAGACGAAAGGATCCGACATCCAGTTGTTCATGCCGAGGTCGAGATCGGACATGACGAACACCGGGGTCTGGAACTGCTCGGAGAGATTGAACGCATCCTGCGCCATGGAGAAACATTCCGCCACAGACGCGGGGAGCAGCATGATGTGTTTGGTGTCGCCGTGGGAAAGCGTGGCCACGAAAGAGAGATCGGACTGCTGGGTGCGCGTGGGCAGACCGGTGGATGGGCCGACGCGCTGGATGTCCCAGATGACGGCTGGGATTTCGGCGTAGTAGGCGAGGCCGACGAACTCGGCCATCAGGGAAATTCCGGGGCCCGAACTGGAAGTCATGCTGCGCGCTCCCGCCCAGCCGGCGCCGACGACCATGCCGATGGCGGCGAGTTCGTCCTCGGCCTGCACCACTGCGAAAGTGGCTTTACCGTCTGGGCCGATGCGATACTCGCGCAGATAGTCGATGAGAGTTTCGACCAGCGACGAGGACGGCGTAATGGGATACCACGTAACGACGGTGACGCCGGCAAACATGCAGCCCAGGGCCGCGGCGGAGTTGCCGTCGACCACGATCTTGCCGGCGGTCTTGTCCATCCGCTGCACGTAGAAGCGGTCGTGCTTGCGCAGACTGGATTGTGCATAATCGAAGCCGGCCTGGGCTGCGGCCAGGTTAAGGGCCGCGGCCTTGGCTTTGGACGCAAATTGCTTAGCTATGGCCTTCTTCACTTCTGCCATGTCAATCTCAAGCAAATTTGCGACCACACCTACATAAACCATATTGCGGACTAGTTTGCGGAGTTTGGCCTCAACGCCGATGGCAGCGACCAACTTGTCGAAGGGAACGGAATAGAAAATAAGATCGCTGCGCAGAGAGTGCAGGGCGAGCGGCTCGTCATAGAGAGCACAGGCGCCAGCGGGCAGCGACAGAACATCCTCCCGGGCCGTCTCCGGGTTCATGGCGACGAGAAAATCGATTTCCTTCTTGCGCGCTACGTATTCGTCCTTGTTCGCGCGAATCGTGAACCAAGTGGGCAGGCCGGCAATATTGGAGGGAAAAAGGTTCTTGCCGGAGACGGGCACGCCCATCTGAAAGATGCTGCGCAGCAGCACGGTGTTGGAGCTTTGCGAACCGGAACCGTTGACGGTTGCAACCTGAATGCTTAAATCGTTGACGACGCGCGCCTGCCCCGACTCACCGGCCGACGATCGGGGCCCTACTTCGGTTGAAGACATCCTCTCCGCCTTCCTGAAAAACAGGGCTGCACTCTGCGCCCTACTTGGACGAAACACCTTATTATAGAGCACTTTGGCACTCCGGCTTCGGGCACGGAAGTGATGAGGCGGGTTCTAGGCGGCGACCTGAAAGTAGCGCGCCATGGTGCGGAACTTCTGGTAGCGGTCTTCGAGCAACCGCTCAATGGGCACGTGTTTCAGGCTGGCGAAATGCTGTTGCAGTGCGGCATCCAGAAACTGGGCGGCGGCGTCGGGATCGTTGTGAGCGCCGCCTTCCGGCTCGGGAATAATGTCGTCGACGATGCCGAGTTCCGACAGATCTGGGGCGGTGATGCGCATGGCCTCGGCGGCAAGTTCCTTCTTGGTAGCGTCCCGCCACATGATGGAAGCGCAACCTTCCGGGGAAATGACCGAGTAGACGGCGTTTTCCATGATGAGGACGCGATCCGCAACGGCGATAGCGAGCGCGCCGCCGCTACCGCCTTCACCGGTGATAGCGGCGATGATCGGAACCCGGAGGCGAGCCATCTCGCGCAAGTTGTAGGCGATGGCTTCCGCCTGGCCACGCTCTTCGGCACCGACGCCGGGGTTGGCACCGGTGACATCCACGAGCGAGATGACGGGGCGGGAGAATTTTTCCGCGATCTTCATGGCGCGGACGGCTTTTCGGTAACCCTCGGGATTGGGCAGGCCAAAATTGCGGCTCATGCGCTGTTTGGTGTCGCGGCCTTTTTCTGTACCTATGACCATGACTTCGTCGCCGTGAAACCGCGCCAAGCCGCAGACCATGGCGGGATCGTCGCCAAAGCGACGATCGCCGTGAATCTCGCTCCAGTCGGTGAAGATGCGCTCGATGTAATCCAGCATATGGGGTCGCTGCATGTGCCGCGCCAGTTCGGTGCGCTGCATGGCGCTGCCGCGCTCCATCTGGCGGCGAAGGGTCTCAACCCGCTCCTGCAGTTGGATCAGTTGCTGCCGGACTTCGTCGCTCGTATCGGCGCCGGGCGACAGGGTCGCGATTTGCTGCTCGATCTGCGCCAGTTCCTGCTTTGCGGTCTCGGACATTGTTCTCTTGGACTGCGACTAACTGATGACCCGAACGCTCCCTCGCCCGCACAGCAGCTCCACTTTGGCCATGAAGTCGCGATCCGGCAACACATTATAGCCTTCGGCCTCCATCACAACCATGAAATCTCCCTGACGCTCAATATCGAACAGAACGCGGGCGTTGCCTTTGCGCTGAACGAACAGGGCGTGGAGATCGTCGACGGTGGCGGAGGTTGCGGTTTCGGCGGGCACGCGGATGCGGATTGCGTTGGGAAGCGGCACGCGAGCGTCTTCAATGGGAACGATTTCGGCCGCCGTAATTTTTGGGTTTGCGCCTTCCTCGATGCGGACGCCGCAGCGCACCAGCACCGGCACTTCGAGCTTCACTTTCTCCTGGAGTTTCTTGTACGCCTCGGGGAAAACGATCATGTCGACCGAGCCCAGCATGTCTTCAAGCATGGCCTGGGCGTAGAAATCACCGCGTTTGGATTTCAACACCCGCAGGTTGGCGATGATGCCGGCGGTGAGAACTGTCTCGTCTTTGCCTGTGGACTTGGTGAGGGCAGCGATTTCCTGCGTGGTTAGGGCTTGCAGGTCCTGAAGCTTGTCGCGATATTTTTCGAGCGGGTGGCCGCTGATGAAGAAGCCGAGGATTTCTTTTTCGGCGGTGAGGCGCGTGTGCTCGTCCCAGTCGGGAGCGTTGGGCAACTGCTGATTGCCGGCATTTTCGTCTTCCTGCTGAAACACGCCAAACAGTCCGTGCTGGCCCGATTCCGCGTCGCGCTGCGCTTTCTGGGCACGCTCCATGGCTTTGTCGAGGATTTCCATTAACTGCGAGCGCCGGCCCATGGAGTCCATGGCGCCGCTCTTAATGAGAGATTCGAGCACGCGTTTGTTGAGCAGGCGCAAGTCCACGTTTTCGCAGAACTGGTAAATGGAGCGGAAGCGGCCCAGTTTCTTGCGGGCCGCGAGGATTGACTCGATGGCATTGCCGCCCACGTTCTTGACGGCTGCCAGACCGAAGCGGATGGCGTTGCCATGCGGCGTGAAGTTCGCGTCAGACACGTTGACGTCGGGCGCTTCGACGGGAATGGCCATCTCTCGGCATTCGTTGATGTACTTGACCACGTTATCGGTGCTGCCCGTGACGGAGGTGAGCAGCGCGGCCATGAATTCGACCGGATAGTGCGTCTTGAGATAGGCGGTCTCGTAGGCGAGAAGCGCGTAAGCGGCGGAGTGGGATTTATTGAATCCATAGCCGGCGAACTGGGCCATGAGATCGAATATTTTTTCGATCTTCTTCTGCGGATATTTGCGTTCGAGCGCGCCGTGAACGAAGCGCTCGCGCTGCTGGGCCATCTCTTCGGGTTTTTTCTTGCCCATGGCGCGGCGCAGCAGGTCGGCTTCACCGAGAGAGTAACCGGCGAGGCGGTTGGCGATTTGCATCACCTGTTCCTGATAGACGATGACGCCCAGCGTCTCTTCGAGAATCTCTTTCAGTTCGGGCAGTTCGTACTCGACCTTCTTGCGGCCGTGCTTGCGATCCACGAAGTCGTCAATCATGCCGCCTTGGATCGGGCCAGGGCGGTAGAGGGCGTTCAGCGCGGTAAGGTCTTCGAGCATGTTGGGCTGATACTTGCGCAACACATCGCGCATGCCGTTGGATTCGAACTGGAACACGCCGGAGGTCAGGCCGGTGTGGAAAACCTTTTCGTAGGTCTGTTTGTCATCGAGAGGAAGGTCTTCGAGGGTGAGCGTCACGCCCTGGGTTTGCTGGATCAGCTTGAGCGCATCGGTGAGAATGGTGAGCGTGGTCAAGCCGAGAAAATCCATCTTCAACAGGCCCATCTTTTCGATGGCTACCATGTCGAAGGCGGTCACGATTTCGTCGTTCTTGGTCTTGTGCAGCGGCACCAGTTCGGTCAGCGGACGCGGAGCGATCACAACCCCGGCGGCGTGCACGCCTGAGTTGCGGACCATGCCTTCCAGCTTGCGCGCGGTATCGAGGAGTTCCTTGATCTGCGGGTTGTTCGCGTAGGCGTCACTCAACTGCGGCGAATCTTTCAGGGCTTGGTCGAGCGTTATGTTGAGCTGAGCCGGCACCATCTTGGCGATGCGGTCCACGTCGGCGTAAGGGATGTCCATGGCGCGACCAACGTCTTTGATGGCTGCCTTTGCCGCCATGGTGCCGAAGGTGATGATCTGCGCTACGTTCTCGCGGCCATATTTGCGAGTGACGTAGTCGATGACCTCGCCGCGCCGGTTCATGCAGAAATCGATGTCGATGTCGGGCATGGAGATGCGCTCGGGGTTCAGAAAGCGCTCAAACAGCAACTCGTGCTGCAGCGGGTCCATGTCGGTGATTCCCATGGAATAGGAAACCAGCGAACCGGCGGCCGATCCGCGGCCAGGCCCAACCGGAATGTCGCGTTCTTTGGCGTAGCGGATGAAATCCCAGACAATCAGGAAATAGCCCGGGAACTGCATCTGCTGGATGATGCCGATCTCGCGCTCGAGGCGCTGCTCATACTCAGAGAGGCTGTGTTTGAGTTTGCCCTGATCGCGCGCGGCGCGGAGCGACTCCATGCGGCGCGCGAAACCCTCGCGGGTAATGTGGGCGAAGTAACTGTCGAGGGTGTAGCCGGCGGGGACATCGAAATCAGGGAACGGATTGGCGATCTTTTCCAGGCGCAGGCTGCAGCGCTCTGCGATGTCGAGCGTGCGGCTCAGCACTTGCGGAGAATCTTTGAAAACTCGCAGCATTTCGTCGTGGCTCTTGACGAAAAACTGGTTGCCGTCGAACTTCATCCGGGCCGTGTCGTGGATAGACTTGCCGGTCTGGATGCAGAGCATGACGTCCTGCGCATGGGCGTCATCCTCGCAGAGATAGTGGCTGTCGTTGGTGGCGACGAGCGGCAGGCCGAGGTCTTTTTCGAGCTGAAAGAGCCCGGGATGGATGCGATGCTCCATAGCCAGACCCTGGTCTTGAATCTCGAGAAAGAAATTGTCTTTGCCGAAAATGTCGCGGTAGCCGGCAGCGGCGTTTCTGGCTGCGTCGTAGTTGGACTCCATCAGGCGCTCGGCCACTTCGCCTTTCAGGCAGCCGGAAAGACCGATCAGTCCGCGGGAATGCTCGGCGAGAAACTTCTTACAGACACGCGGTTTGTAGTAGAAGCCGTGGAGCGAAGCTTCCGACGTGATGCGGACGAGGTTCCGGTAGCCTTCCTCATTCTCAGCAAGAACGAGCAGGTGGTTGTAGGTATCGCCGTCGGGTGGAGTGCGGTCGATACGGTGATCGTCTTTCTTGCAGATGTAAAGCTCGCAGCCGACGATGGGCTTGACCCCGGCAGCTTTGGCCGCATTGACGAAATGGACTGCGCCGAAAATATTGCCGTGGTCGGTCATGGCCACGGCGGGCATTTTGAGCTCCTCGACGCGCTGGCAGAGCTTTTCCACGTCGCAAGCGCCGTCGAGCAAGGAATAATCGGTATGGAGATGCAGGTGAACGAACTGGGACATGGGTCAGGTCAAATTAACCGATTGATGACTGCCGCTTGTTGATTGAAAAACCAGGTGCAGGTTTGGTTTCTAAATCGACAATCGACAATTCACATCGGCAATTTTCTTTGCCTCATTCTAACGGGAAAGCGCTGGGGCAGGGCGTGACTTATCCACATGAAACGCACAAAGAGCCTATTTCTTTCTGCCTTTTGCTTTCTTGGGCGGGGCCTTTTTCGCCGGTTTCGGAGTGGCCTTGCGTAGCGCCTTGGGCGGTTCGGGCGCTGCAACCTTCGCCGGCTTTGACTCAGCCTTTTTAGTTGCGGCCGGTGCAGGCGCCGCCGGCTTGGTAGGCACGGCAGCAGCCTTCCCGCCTTTGCCCTTCTTCTTTGCCTGTTCCGCGGCGGCGGCCGCAGCAGCCGCGTCAGCAGCGGCTTTTGCCGCGCGTCCGCGCTTGGGTGCCGGTGGGGGTGGAGGCGGCGGAGGCGCGAACGGCTTGAGATATTTCATGATCTCGGTGTGCGAGCGCATCTTGCCATCGAGCATCATCAGAAAAACATCGTTCGCCAGCTTGGGATAGATGGGCAACTGCGGCGTGATGAGCAGTTCCGCCATTTCGGGCAGCGGCAGTTTTTGTTGCACCTGACGCCACTTGGTGAGGAAATTCTTGATCTTTTGCTCGACCGCCTGCTGGCGGGCGGTGACCGCGAGGTAGAGCACGAGTTCCTGCGGGGCCTGGGAAAGCAGCAGCCAGGTCTTGGAAGGTGTGGACGCTTCCTTGCCGGTGAGCTTTTTGGCGAAGTCTTTGGAGCGGACCTCAAGGTCACGCCAGGCCTCGACAAGATCTTTGCGAGGAATCGCGCGGCGCAGGTCGGCGATTTCTTTCTCAGGCATCTTGCGGGTCAGGAAGTACATGACCGCGGAAGAGGCGTCGGGCGCGTAGCCGAGATCGACCATCTGCTGGCGGACTCTCATCAGGTCATGCAGACCGTCGGAATCGATTTTGGCGAGCGTCCAGTGCTGGTGAAGGACCTTCAGCCAGCCTTCTTTTTCCAGGGCGCGTACGACCTTCAGCGGGTCGTCTTCATACGCCAAGGCCCCGGCTTCATGGCCGGCAGCATGGCGCGAAACGTGATCGATGTAATTGTTCTCAACCGCCGCAGCATAGCGGGCCTGGGTGCGCTCTTCGAGAGGCCAGTCCAGGCGGGCGCAGAAGCGGGTCGCGCGAATCAGGCGCGATGGGTCTTCCAGGAAGGCGTAGTTGTGGAGCACCCGCACCAGTTTCGCTTCAATGTCAGCCACGCCGTTGGCGGGATCGAGAAGCAGGCCGCGCGATCCGTCGTTCAACGACAAGGCCATCGCATTCATCGTGAAATCGCGGCGGCGCAGGTCTTCGTAGATGGTTGCCGGGGTGACGATGGGGGGGCGGCCCATCTTCTCGTACTTCTCGGTGCGCGCCATGCTGACTTCGGCGCGTACGTTGCCCGGCAGAACCAGATGCAGGGCGAATTCGTCCTCCGATACCGAGGCGATTCGCGCACCGGCACGCTCCAGATCTTTCTGGAGTTTGAGGGGATTTCCCTGGACAGTGAAGTCCAGATCACGGATGCTGCGACCGGCAATAATGTCGCGCACGGCGCCGCCCGTCAGGTAGACATTCATACCGGCAGCGCGAGAAATTTCCTGGATCAGGTTGACGCCCTTCAGTTGCCCCGGCGTCAGCCGTAACTCCATCGTGTAAATGTAATCAGCCATTCGATTTCAAATCGGCCGACCTGCAAAAAGCCAGCCCCGTGCCGCGAGGAGTGCCCTGTTATCCACAGGTTTTCCACAGCCTACGTCAGGCAGCTTGGGCCGAAATGCCGGTAAACGCGACTTAAGTAGTTCAAAAATAGGAAGTTATGCAGTCAAAGTCAAAGCAAGCGAACAAGAGAAAATAACACAAGGTTTATAGTTTGGCTACAGCGATTCTGCATTATGGGCGGTTTTCAGGCGAAAGGTGCGAAAATTGGGCTGGCTCTGCTGCGTTTCCCTGGGTAGGCGGGACGCGGGCAGTGGCTTATCTACCTCAAATGCCATCAGCCCACAAGAAGGTTATCGTCAGGAAGATGGACCGGGACTCGGTGTCGGGCTACGCGTCGCCGACGAGCCTGGTGCAGGACGGCAAGGTTGAGGTGCTGAACACCTCCGGGACTGTGATCGGGATTGAACTGAAGGAAATCAAGGGAGTTTATTTCGTGCGAGAGTTCGGCGACTCGGAGTCGCTGACCCGACGCACGTTCACGTCGCGGCCGCGGAGCGAAGGGCTGTGGGTACGTCTGCGCTTCAAGGACGGCGAGACCCTCGAGGCGCTGATGCCGGCCGACCTTGCTGTGATGCCCGCGGAGGGATTTCTGCTGACGCCGCCCGACCAGCGATCGAACACGCAACGCATCTTCGTCCCGCGCACGGCGATCGAATCGCTCACCGTGCTGGCCGCGATCGGCGGGAGTAAGCGGGCGCGGAGGCCGGGCGCGGACGACGTGCGACAGGTGCCAATGTTCCAGGAATAGTGGTTGGGCGGTCGCGCTGCCGATTTCGTGGCACGCCGCGATGGTACGATCTTCTTCAACATTTTCTGTCCGATGAAACTCTCAGCCATTGCTCGCGCGCTGGACGCGGAACTGGACGGTGGTTCGCCCAATACCGAGATCACCGGACTGCAAGGCATTGAGCAGGCGGGCCCGGGCGAGTTGGCATTTGTGGCGAACCCCAAGTACGCTGCGGCGGCCCGGACGACGCGAGCTTCCGCAGTGATCGTCGCCCGTGACTTCCCTGCCATTCAGACTGCAACCCTGCGGGTTGCGGATCCCTATATGGCGTTTGCCCACGCGCTGGAACTATTTCATCAGCCGCACCGCTATCAGCCGGGCATTCACCCAACTGCGGTCGTGCATGCGTCGGCAAAAGTTGGCGCGGGCGCGCACATTGGAGCTTACGTCGTGGTGGACGATGGCGCGGTCATCGGCGGAAATGCCGTGCTGCTCGCGCACGTAGTGATTTACCGCGATGTCAGAATTGGCGACAATTTTCTCGCCCACTCGCACGCGGTGGTGCGCGAAGGATGCCGTATCGGCAACAATGTTGTGCTGCACAACGGCGCGGTCATCGGATCGGACGGCTTTGGCTTCGCTAAGACGTCCGAGGGACGCTGGCACAAGATTCCGCAGCCCGCGCCGGTCGTGATCGAGGACGATGTCGAAATTCAAGCGAACGCATGTATCGACCGAGCCAGCGTCGGCCAGACACGCATCGGACGCGGCGTCAAGGTCGACAACTTAGTGCAGGTGGGCCATGGATCGCAAGTGGGAGAGGATTCGCTGCTGTGTTCGCAGGTTGGGCTTGGTGGCTCGAGCGAAATTGGGAAGCGTGTGATCCTGACCGGGCAGGTCGGAGTGGTAGGGCATTGCAAGGTGGGCGATGCTGCGATCGTGACCCCTCAGAGTGGAGTCTCCGGAGACATCGCTGCGAGTGCGCTCGTGAGCGGCTCGCCGGCCGTCGATCACAAGGCTTGGTTGAAATATTCGGCGCTGCTGCCGAGATTGCCGGAGATGTTTAAGGCACTGCGCGCGAAGCTGCGCGATGAAGCCTGACCCTAGGACGGGGCCGCCCGGTATTGCGCCGGCAGTCCGCTCTCAATCGCCAGCCGCACTTGCTCCATCAAATCGTCGCGTCCACCAAAGTCTTTCGGTTCGACGGGCGGATGAAAGATCAAGCGCACCAGTCCGGGTTTCACCGCGAAGCGGCCTTTCGGCATGCATTCGTGCGTCCCGGCAATCGTGACCGGCACCACAGGCACACCGCTCTCGATGGCGAGATAGAACGGACCTTTCTTGAAGGGCAGAAGCTTGCCGTCGAATGAGCGCTTGCCTTCGATGTAGATCATCATGCTGAGGCCTTTGGCGACGACTTCTTTCGCGGCTTTTACTGCGTCAATACCGGCGTCACGGTTGGCGCGGTCCACCGGCACCAGCGAGCCGATACGCATGGCCTGACCAAGAATCGGGACTTTGAAGAGTTCTTTTTTTACCATCACGGAAGTACGGCCGGTAATTTTGCGAATTAAAATCGGCGGATCCAGATTCGAGACGTGGTTCGACATGAAGATGTAGCTGCGGGAGGGATCGAGCCGATCCAAGCCTTCGGTGGTGACCTTTACGCCCGCGAGCCGAACCCCCGTGAACGCCCCCCACGTGAACATCGCGTAAAGAAATCGGATGTCGCCGGTGATCAGCGTCCACGGGAAGCCGATGAGTGCCGCCAGGGGTGCGGTGACTCCCCAGAAGACGAGCATCAGAATGGTGCGAATCACTGCAGAGTTTCTCCGGCTTCGGCCTCGCCCTTTAGCCATGCCGCGCGGCGAGCCAGTTGAGCAGGCGTGGGATTCTGCGCGTCGTTGAGCACGTAGGACATTTCTTCGCGGCTGCCGATTTTCCACTTCAGCTCGCGACTGCCCCCTGAGCCGGTATGCAAGCGAACGACCACGTCATCCCCAACTTTCGTTCCGGCGATCGCCAGCGCTGGATTGGCCTCCGAGTTTTGGCCGTTGATGGCGAGAATCTGATCGCCTTCGCGGAGGCCGGCCTGATCCGCAGCGCCACCAGGCGTGACGGAGGTGACGACCATGGGGCCGTCGAAATCGCGGCCGGCAGAAAACCCGGCATCAGGGACGGTTTTCTTTAGCTCGTCAAGCCGCAGACCCACGGTGCGGAAAAAATCGTTCCAGGGAATTTCGTCGGTGCCTGCGACATATTTAGCGAAGAAGTCGCGCAGATCGCCACCACTGACGGCTTCCGCAGCCTTACGTACGCCTTCTGATTCTGAGAATCCAACGGACTTCCTGGCGTAGTTTTCGTTCATCCACTGGAAGACCTCGCGCAACGACTTGCGACCATGGGTGGACTCGCGCACAGCGAGGTCAAGCAGCAAACCGAGCAGCGCCCCCTTGTTGTAGTAGGAAATGCTGCGCTCCGGCCGCCAGTAATAGCGGTCGCCTTCGAGCCACGCGTCCAGACTCGACTCCTCGACGGACTGAGTTCGGTGGGCCGAACGGCGCTGCAACTCGCCGATGCTGGACGCGAGCTCGCGGCGAAACTCGGTTTCGTCGATCAAGCCCGCGCGAAGCTGACCGATCCATTCCACCGTGCTGGTTACGCCTTCGCTGAACCACAAGGCGCGTGTGTAGTTTTCCCGGGTATAGTCTGCCGGTTCAAGCGCTTCGGGCCGAATGCGTTTTACGTTCCACAGATGAAAGAATTCATGCGCGGTGACGGAAGCGACAGACTCGTAGCCGCGCGCCATGGATTCCGCGCTGGTGTCGATGGCGGTTCCGTAGGCGTGTTCCATGCCGCTGCCTGCGCCGTTCGGGAAGTGATAAATGAAAGTGTAGGTCTGGAACGGGCGGTCCTGCATCCACGAAGTCTCCGCGGCAACAATGTTTCTCACCATACTGGTGAGCTTGGTCATGTCGTAGGTGGAGTGGTCGGCATCTACGATGACGCGGTAGTGGCCACCGGACTCGTCGAAGTCGCTTTCTTCGAATTTCCCCATCTCGATGGGAGCATCGACGAGCTGATCGTAGTTGTCCGCGTGCAGTGGAAGCGCCACGCCGCTGGGCAAAGTGCTTGCCAGACGCCATCCTTCAGGCAGGGCGGAGATGTCGAGGTCGATGCTGCGTTGACGCAAATCGTCCGAGTACAACAAGACCTCAGCCAGGTTCAGGAAGCAGTGCCGCGAATTCAACTGCGCGCCGAAGGGGCCGGCGTCATTGGCATAGACTTCGTAATCGATCACGGCACCAGTCTCCGCTGCGGGCAGGCGCCAGCGTCCCTTGTTGATCTGTTCGAGACTCAACGGGGCACCAGACGGCGTCGCGGCTCGAATCCAGTTGATGAACTGCGAGAAATCGCGAATCTGATAAAGCGCGTTCCACACTGGAAGCTGCAACTCACGCACGGCCGGCCCTGGCGGAAGCTGCATGCGCACGTGCAGCAGATGCTGGTCGGGACTAAAGAGGGCGATGCTGTAGTGGACTGAGGTTTGGCCGGATTCCCCGCGTCCCTGCATAAGCTCGCCGGGCCCAGCATTGAAGCTTCCAGGATCCCGAGCGAACGTCGCGGTGCCCGTCAGCATTACCGCCGTCATTCCCACTTGGATGGCAGTGATCCAAGGTGCGCGTTTGATTCCCATCAAGGCCTCCAGGATCGGCGACACTTAAGTGTTTGCCAGTTGTTTCAGACGCGCGGGCAGCGATTCGTAGATGCCCCCGAACCCGCCATTGGACAAGATGGCCACGACGTCGCCGCGACGCATCTCCGGTGCGACGTTAGCGACGATTGCGGCA
>Ga0075030_100000241_pt1 | contig 45643 bp, 37 predicted proteins | sample LitLauG_LLR_2012_FD_71393 | JGI IMG/M metagenome (GOLD analysis project Ga0075030, IMG submission 71393) | Freshwater sediment microbial communities from Pennsylvania, USA - Little Laurel Run_MetaG_LLR_2012 | ecosystem: Environmental > Aquatic > Freshwater > Creek > Sediment | place: USA... | reverse complement strand
CCTGACCACCGGCCACCAACCACCGGCCACCAACCGCTACCCCGCATGCTCCGATACATTCATCAACATTCCCAGGCTCGCCAGCGTACTCAATAGGGAACTGCCGCCGTAACTGATCATCGGCAGGGGGATGCCCTTGGTTGGCATCATCCCCAAGACCACGCTCATGTGCATGAAGCCTTGCACCACGACAATCACCGTCAGACCAAGCGCCAGATAGCGGCCGAAATCGTCTCCCATGCGGACGGCGGCCCGCAAGCCGCGCCAGAAGATCAGGCAGAAACCTATGAGCAGGCCCACGCTGCCGATCATTCCCAACTCTTCCCCCGCCACCGCATAAATAAAATCCTTGTGCGCCTCGGGCAGGTAGAGCAGCTTTTGCCGGCCGTTCATGAATCCCAGGCCGGTGGGGCCGCCCGCGCCTACGGCGATCTGGGATTGCTCGAGTTGGTAGTTGGTGTCGCGCGTGACCAGCGACTTCTGCAGGTAGGCCTTGAGCCGGCCTTGCCGATCGAACTTGTCCACCAGCGTGAACTGCGGATCGAAGAACTTCACCACGCGCGCGGTGCGGTAGGGCTTCTCGGCGATGAACAGGACGACGCCCAAAAGCGCCAGCACGGCCGCCAGTAAGCAATAGCGCCACTCCAGGCCGGCTACGAAGAAGACGATGGCCGCCGCCGCGCCCATGACAATGGCGGTGCCCAAATCCGCCACCACCACGGCCAGGATTACCAGGCCGACCGCCATGGCAGCGGGCATCAACGTGTACCGTGCGTTGTTGATCGCGCGGGCGCGCCAGGTGACGAAGAAGGCCAGGAAGATGACCAGCACCGGCTTGGCCATTTCCGAGGGCTGGATGCCCAACGGACCTCCCAGCCGCAGCCAGCGATGGTTGACGGGGTCGGCAAAATAGACCGCACCCAACAGCAGCAGCGCCACGCTGATGGCGCTGAAGGCAACGGCCGGAGTTTGCAGCCTGCGGTAGTAGGTCTTCTTGAGCATCATCATGACGAACAGGGCGATCGCCGCCCACGCCGCCTGGCGCGCGACAAAGTGCCAGGCCGAGCGGTAACGCTGATCCATCTGCGCCATGATAGAGGATGCGCTATACACCACGAGCACGCCAAACACCACCATCGCCAGCACGGTGGTGAACAGAATCCAGTCGGTCTTGAGCCGTTGCGCCATTTCAGTCCTTTGGTTGCAGTTGGTTCACAATCTGTTTGAACACCTCGCCACGATGTTCATAGCTGTTGAACTGGTCGAAGCTGGCGCAGGCCGGCGCCAGCAGGACCGTGTCGCCCGGGCTGCCGTTGCGGTAAGCGTGGGCGATGGCGGCATCCAGAGTTTGGGCCTCCACCAGTGGCGCCGCGCCTTTCAACTGGTCCGCGATTTTGGGGGCGGCGGCGCCGATCAGCAGCACCGCGTGGGCCTTGGCAGCCAGAGGATCGCGCAGGGCCGCGTAGTCCAGTCCTTTATCCTTGCCGCCGAGGATCACCCACAGCCCGCCGGGGAACGCATCCAGCGCCTTGAGCGTAGCATCGACGCTGGTGGCTTTCGAATCGTTGTAGAAATCGATTCCGCTGACGTTGCGGACGAATTCGAGGCGATGCTCTACCGCCTTGAAGGTGCGGACCGCGGCCGCGATCTGCTCACCGCTGACACCTGCGCGCGCCGCCGCGATCGAAGCGGCCAGCACGTTCTCCACGTTGTGGCGGCCACGAATGGGAATCTCTCGAGCATCCATCAGCAGCTTGCCATCGAGCACCAACTTGCCGTTGCATAAGCTGGCGCCAGGCGAGACCTTGCGGCGGCTGCTGAACCATTGTGGCGTAGCGGCGGTGCGATCGGCGTAGCCGACACACACCGGGTCATCGGCGTTGAGGACCGCGAAGGCGGGGGCTCGCTGGGTCTCGAACAGGCGGCCTTTGGCTGCCGCATAGTTCTCAAAGGTATGGTGGCGGTCCAGGTGGTTTTGGGTCACGTTGAGCGCGACGGCTATATAGGCGCTGAACTCGTTTATGGTCTCAAGCTGAAAGCTGGAAAGCTCGAGCACGTTCCAACCGCCGGCGCAGGAGGTTTCGACCATGGCGGTAACCGGCACGCCGATGTTCCCGCCGACCTGCACGGGCACACCGGATTGGCGCAGGATATGCCCGATCAAGCTGGTGGTCGTAGTCTTGCCGTTGGAACCGGTGATGCCGATCGTCCGGCCCTTCAAGTAGGGCGCGGCCAGTTCCACTTCGCCGAGCACCTCGATGCCGCGCCCGCGAGCTTCCACGAGCGGTGGCAGGTCGAAGGGAACGTCGGGCGAGAGAACGATGCGGCCGCAGTCTTCAAACACTTCCGGCGTCTGCTGCGCGAAGGGAACGTGCCGCCGGGCCAACAGACCCGCCGCCTCACCCAACTGGTCGAGCGGTTTCAGGTCCGTGGCGCGGACCGGGACGCCGTGGCGCACCAGGAGTTCCACCGACGCCATCCCCGAGCGTCGCATGCCCACGACGAGGGTGGCGGAACGGATGCCGGATGCCGGATGCCGGATGCCGGTGATTGGAGTCTCGCTACGCTCGCTCATGCTCTCCCTGGTCATTCCCAACATCCATCATCGGCATCCGTTCCGGCATCCGGCATCCGTTCCGGCATCCGTCTTTCTCATCTCAGCTTCAAAGTGGTCAACGCGAACAGTGCCAGCACCAGACCGGCAATCCAGAAGCGAGCGATGATTTTCGATTCCGTCCAGCCCAGCGCTTCGAAGTGGTGGTGCAGGGGCGCCATCTTGAAGATGCGTTTCCCGCCGCGCAGCTTGAAGCTGCCCACCTGCAGGATCACCGAGACCGCCTCCAGAATGAAGATGCCGCCGATGAACACCAGCAGGATCTCCTGCTTGATCATGATCGCCACCACGGCCATCGCGCCGCCCAGCCCAAGCGACCCGACATCGCCCATGAAGATTTCGGCCGGATGCGCGTTGTACCAGAGAAAGCCCAGGCTGGCGCCGGTCATGGAGCCGCAGAAGATGGTCAGCTCGGAGGTGCGCGCGCTGCGCGCCAGTTGCAGGTATTCGGCGAATACCGCGTTGCCGCCGGCGTACGTCAGCACCGTAAGAGCGCCCGCGGCGATCACCATCAGGCCGATCGCCAGGCCGTCCAGACCGTCGGTCAGATTGACCGCGTTGGAAGCGAAGACCACTACCAGCGCCACGAAGAGACAGAAAGGCGCGACGCCGAACACATAGGTCCAGGGGTTGTGCATGAGCGAATCGACCAGCAGCGACGGTTTGAATTGCTTCAGGAAGGGGATATTCATCGCCGTGGAGAAATCCCCGTAGGCGCGCATCACCAGGAGAATCGCGGCGAAGGCAAAGGCCATGGTGAATTGGTACACCAACTTGCGCTTTCCGGTAAGGCCCAGGTTGCGGCGCTTGGTGACCTTGGCGTAGTCGTCCAGGAAGCCGATCCATCCGTAACCGAGGAGCGCGGCGATGGCGGCCCATACGCTGGGATAGCGCAGATCGGCCCACAGCAGGGTCGGGATCACGATCGAAATGATGATGAGCACGCCGCCCATGGTGGGGGTACCGGCCTTCTTCTGGTGCGACTTGGGGCCTTCTTCGCGGATGTATTGGCCGATCTGAAACTGGCGCAGTTTGTTGATCAGCCAGGGCCCCAGCGCAATGCACAGAAACAGCGCGGTGAGGCTGGCGAAGGCCGTGCGGAAGGTGGTGTAGCGGAAAACGCGGAACGGGCTCACGTACTTGTAGAGCTGTTCGTATAACAAGAAGTAGAGCATGGTCGCTTACGCCCGAAACCTTTCCAGAGCCTGTTCCACCTTGACACCGCGCGAACCTTTGAACAAGACCGCATCGCCCGCGCGAGCCCCGGTTCGCGCAAACTCGCCTGCCTCCGATGGGTTCTCGAAAAACTGCGCGGCCGATTTCGCCAGCCCGGCTTCCACGGCCGCCTCCACCATAAAGCGGGCGTCACCTCGGACGCCAATCAACAGGTCAACCCCGTGCCGCGCCGCATACCGGCCCACCTGCCGGTGCAACTCTTCGGAGGCGTGGCCTAACTCCAGCATCTCACCCAACACGGCGATGCGTCTGCCGGCCGGCGTGCCGCGCAGCACGTCGATCATCGATTGCGCCGCCTCCGGGTTGGAATTGTAGCAGTCGTCCCAAATCACGATCCCGTTGTGCTCGATGCGCTCTCCGCGCATCTTGCCGGCTTCGAAGGTCCTCACCGGTTCGCGCAGCCGCTCCGGAGCAATGCCGAACACCTGCGACACCGCGATGGCGGCCAGGAGATTCATCACCGCGTGGCGGCCTGCCAGGCCGGTTTCGAAGTCCACGCCTAGCACGTGGAAGCGCGTGCCATCGGGTCGGTATTCGGCCGCTTCGGCTCGCACATCCGCGCTTTCGGAGAAGCCAAACGTAACCGTTGGACCCGGATGCGATTGTCGAAAGCCCGCCACACGGGCGTCATCGGCGTTCAAGACGGCAACGCCATCCGGCTGCAATCCCTCGATCAACTCGCGTTTGGCGGCGGCCACGCCATCGATGGAATCGAAGAACTCCACGTGCGCGTATCCGACGTTCGTTACTACTCCGACGTCCGGCTTCGCGATCTCCGCTAACTCCCGAATCTCACCGGCATGATTCATTCCCATTTCCAGCACCGCGGCCCGGCAGCCGTCGGGCAATCTCAGGATGGAGAGCGGCACGCCGACGTGATTGTTGAGATTGCCGATGGTACGGCCTACCGGCACGGCCACACTCAACAGATGCGCCACGGCATCTTTCGTGGTGGTCTTCCCGGCGCTGCCTGTCACTCCAATCACCTGGCCACCCCAGCGGAGTCGAGCCCACGCTCCCAGGGTTTGCAAAGCCCGCAACGTATCGCTTACCAGCAATTCGCCCGCAACGCCCATCCTGCGCTCCACCACCACGGCTGCCGCGCCCAGGCGGGCGGCGGCGGCGGCAAAATCGTGGCCATCGTGGTTCGGCCCGCGCAGCGCGAAATACACATCACCAGGTTGCTGCGTCCGGGTGTCCACGCTCCACCCCGCCGCGCAGCCGGCGGCGGGGCGTCCTTCCGCCCCGATGGCGTCCGTAACGGCTTGAAGATCCAAGGTCATGGCTCAATCGCCCCGGCGATACCCATAACCTCCGAGCACTTCCGCGGCCACCTTCCGGTCGTCAAAGTCGATGGTCTTGTCCTTCAGAACCTGGTAAGTCTCGTGGCCCTTGCCGGCCAGAATAACGATGTCGCCCTCGCGCGCCTCCTTGAGCGCGCGCGCGATGGCAGCGGCCCGATCCGGCTCCACCACATGCGGCACGTCCTTGCGGCGGATGCCCACCAGCGCGTCATTCATGATGGCGAGGGGATCTTCGGAGCGCGGATTGTCGCTGGTCAACACTACAAAGTCGCTGGCCTCCGCCGCCGCCTGGCCCATGAGGGGACGCTTGGTGCGATCGCGGTCGCCGCCGCAGCCGAACAGCGTGATTACGCGCCGGGGGTTGAGTCCGCGCGCCACGGCGATCACGTTTCGCAGGGCATCGTCGGTGTGCGCATAATCTACCACTACCGTAAACGGCTGGCCGAAATCGACGCGTTCGAATCGTCCGGGGACGGAGCGCAGATCGCGGATGCCGCGAGCGATGGTTTCGGGCGCAAGGCCATACGAGAGCCCCGCGCCGCAAGCCGCCAGAATGTTGTACACATTGATCTTGCCCATGAGCGCCGATTCCACCGGGAAGCGCAGCTTGCCGCGCTGCACATCGAACTTCAAGCCTTGAAACCCCGACGAAATGTGGCGCGCGCGCAGCGCGGCCCCCTGGCCCAGGCCGTACCAGCAGACTTCCGTCTGCGGGCTTAGCTTGATGCTCCGCGCGTAGGCGTCGTCGCGGTTCAGCACGGCGAACGGTGGCGGAGGGCCGCCGGCGCCATCGAACAACGTCTGCTTGGCCGCGAAATACGCGTCCATGCTGCCGTGAAAGTCCAGATGGTCGCGCGTCAGATTCGTGAAAACCGCGGTGTGAAAGTGGAGTCCGTAGACCCGATGGAGCGCCAGCGCATGGGAAGAAACTTCCATGGTGGCGTGCGTCCCCCCGGCCTGGCGCAACTCGACGAACAGCCGCACCAGGTCGAGCGATTCCGGCGTGGTGTTGACGGCTTTCAGCACGCGGCCCGCCAGGTGGTATTCGATGGTTCCCACCATCGCAGTGATCCGCCCGTCTGCGCGCAGAACCGAATCGATCAGGTACGCCGTGGTGGTTTTCCCGTTGGTCCCGGTGATCCCCGTGAGGCCCAGTTGTTCATCCGGTTTGCCGTAGAAATTGCGCGCCGCCAGCGACAATGCCTGGCGCCCATGTTCCACCTGGATCCAGCGTGCGGCCAGGCCCGCCGGCGGCTCGGATTCGCTGGCCAGCGCCAGCGCGCCGCGGGAGACGGCGTCCTGCGCGAACTGCCGGCCGTCGGTCCGGCTTCCGGGGAAGGCGAAGAACATCCATCCGGGCTCGACGCGCCGCGAATCGTACTCCAGACCGTGGATCTCCAATCGGGCAAGCTCCGGCGTCAGGTCCTGCTTCAGCCGGACACCCGAGAGTATGCCGTCGAGATTCATTGCTTGAACTGGACACGGATACGGTCTCCCTGATGCAAGGGCGATCCCGGTGCTGGGAATTGATCGCGGGCGAGGCCGCTGCCATTGGGGAGTATGGTCAAACCCTTAGCCGCGGCCTCCCCCAGGACCGCGCGCATGGTCTTGCCCTGGAAGTCGGGAACCCGGGGGCCGGGCGGAACCGGTGGAGTGGCAGGCAACCCAGGCAGGAATACCTGTGCCACGTCGTCGTCTTCTAAAATGTTCGGCTGGCCGGCGCGCGTATCCGGGTCGGCCAGATCGTCCACCGGTTCGCTCCTGGCGAGTAAACCCTTGGTGGGTTCTGGTTCCGGAACGTCCTTCGGCACATCCAGTACACGTAATACTTCGCCGGCCACGGCGCGAAAAACCGGCGCGGCCGCCGCTCCGCCGAAGCCGCCCTCGCCGTGCGTGCCGTTCAGTGTCACCACCACCACCAACTGCGGATTGGTGATGGGGCTGAACCCCATGAACGATCCGTTATACGAATGAGTGTAGTGCCGGGCTGCGAAATCGTAGATCTGCGCGGAGCCGGTTTTGCCGCCCACCGTGTATCCGGCCAGCTTGGCGCGGGTGCCGGTTCCGTGGAGCACCACCCCTTCCATCATCTGGCGCATGGTGATGGCCGTATCCGGTTGGAGCACGCGCACCGGCGCCGTTTGCGGCACCAGTTGGTTACCCTTTTTCAGAACCAGGTGGGGCTTCACCAGCATGCCGCCGTTGGCCACAATGGACGCGGCCTGCGCCAACTGGAGCGTGGTCACGCTGACCTCCTGCCCCATCGAAACCGACGCCAGCGAAGTTTTGCCCCACCGGCTGAGCTTGTAGACCTTGCCGGGAGATTCGGCGGGCAACTCGATTCCGGTCCGGCGACCGAATCCGAATTTCAACATGTAGCGGTACATGTTCTCCTGTCCCACCCGCATTCCCACCATGATGGCGCCGATGTTGCTCGACCGCGCCAGCACCATCTCCATGGGAATGACGCCGATGCCGCCGTGAGAATCGTGAATGACACGCCCAGGCAGCGCCAGCACTCCGCCGTGGCAATTGATCGGGCTTTCCGGCCGCAACGAAGTGGTTTCGAGCGCCGCCGAAAGCGTGATCACCTTGTAGACACTGCCCGGCTCGAAGGGCACGGAGACGGCGTGGTTCTGATATTTTTCCAGGTTCTCGCCAGGTCCCGGCGGAGTGTTGGGGTCGTAAGGCGGATAACTGGCCATCGCCAGCACCTGGCCATTGACGGGGTTCATTGCCACTACGCTGCCGCTGATGGCATGGTGCGCGGCGACCGCGGCGGCAATTTCCCGCTCGGCCACGAACTGCATGCGTTCGTCAATCGTCAGGGTGACGGACGTGCCCGCCTTGGCCTCGGCCGAAAGCCGCGACTCGATGCCGCGCCGTTTCACATCGGTGAGCACGCGCGCCCTGCCGGGCTGGCCGCGCAGGTCGTTGTCGAGAGCCTTTTCGATGCCGGCCGTGCCGCGTTCCTCAAAGTTCACGGCGCCCAACACGTGCGACGCCAGCGTACCCTTGGGATAATGGCGCTGGCTTTCGGTCTGGATCCTGACCCATTCCAGGCGCAGCGTACGCAGGCTTTCGCCCTCTTCGGGACTGATTTTGCGCTTCACCCAGAGAAAGCCGCGATCGCTATCGTAGGCCTGCTGCATTCGTTCGTAGAGGCTCTGACGGTCCAGGTGCAGCACCAGGCTCAACAACTCGGAGGCCACACCCAGGTCCGGCACTTTCAGCGGGTTGATGTACACCGATTCGGTCTGTACGCTCATGGCTAGCGGCTGGCCCGAGCGATCGAAGATCGTACCGCGGGGCGCCTGGATCTCGATCACCATTTCCTGGCGTGCCCGCGCCAGCTTGAGGTACTCCTGGTGACGAAAAACCTGCAGCGATACCAGCTTTTGAAGAATGGCTGCGCCCCAGAGCAGGACGATCGCGGCGAGCCAGGTCAGACGGCGCTCTACCATGGGAGTGGCACAGGCATTCCTGCCTGTGTCCGTTACTTGACCATGGCGACGGTGGCGTCGCCCTTGGCATCCAGGTGGATCACCTGCTGCGACGACGGCGCTACCAGGTTGCCCGCTTTGGCCAGCCTGTCCAGACGCGCCGGGCTCAACAGCTCGGCTTCCTGCAGATCCAGATTGCGGCGCTCCGCCAGCAGGTGCCGCTCCTCGGCCCGCAGACCCTCGAGTTTGTACCCCGCAATCGTGGAAGCCACGCTCGGGAAGAAAGCGCTGGTCAGCAGGGCCAGCAGAACGCAGGCTCCGCCAATGGCGCTCCAGCATGCTCCGCGCGCTTGCGGGTCGGCCGCGCGGACCAGGCGCGAGTTGTCGATTCTCTTTACGTAAAACAATAAGTCGTCGTTCGGCAGAGCGCGCAGCATATGCGGATCGCGTTCCGCCCGCACGCCCACGGGCCGGGCGGCAGCCTCCGGATGAGCCGGCGTTCCTGTCCTTCGAAGAAATGTTGGCAGTGTCGCCATGGTCTTATGGTTCCCTTCGCTAGTTCATGGCCAGCGCGCGCAGTTTGGCGCTGCGCGAAGCTGGATTCTGGGCACTCTCTGGTTCGCTCGGCTGAAGCGGGTGTTTGGTGAGGATCTGCGCGCGCCCTTCGCGCCCCAAATCGCGAAATCGTTCCTTGACCTGCCGGTCGTCGAAGGACATGAAACTGATCACCACCATGCGCCCGCCGCGGTTCAGCAGCTCGGGGCCGATCTCGAGCAGCCGCTTCAATTCCCCTGGTTCATCGTTGACCGCCATTCGCAGCGCCTGAAACGTTTTTGTGGCGGGATGCAAACGACCCGTCCTTGGCACGGCCCGCTCCACCACATCGGCCAGATGTAGTGTGCTCCGTATGGGCCGTGCCCGGACGATTGCTCTGGCTACTTTCCGCGCCCTCCTTTCGTCGCCTAACTGAAAAATCAGATCGGCGAGTGTTATTTCGTCGGTTTGATTGACGAGATCGGCCGCTGTCGTGCCCATGGTTTGATCCATGCGCATGTCCAATTGCCCATCCGCCATGAACGAAAAGCCCCGCTCCGGCGCCGTGAGCTGATACCGGCTCACCCCCAGGTCCGCCAGGAGCCCGTCCACTTTCTCGTATCCGGCCTGCGATACGGCTTCGGCAAGCGTGCCAAACGTGCCGTAGTGGTAACAGATTCTTTGCGCCCACCGCTCGGTGTTCCGGCGCGCCATCTCGAGCGATTTCATGTCGCGGTCGCTCGCGATCACGTAACCCGTGGTCAGCCGCGCGGCAATCAGAGCCGTGTGTCCGCCCAGCCCCGTGGTGGCATCGAGATAAATTCCTTCGGGCCGGATCGCCAGCAGCTGGATGGCTTCCTCCGGCATGACGCTGATGTGCATAGATCAGCATTTCAGGCCCGCCGCCCGCAACTTGGCCAGATCCTGCTCGGGCGATTGTTTGGACTGTTCCTGCTTTTCTTTGAACATCGCTTCGCTCAGGACCTCGAGGTGGCCGTTGCGCGCCCACAGCTTCAAGGGCTGGTCTTCCAACCCGAGCGCCTTCCGCAGTTCCTGCGAGAACAGAATTCGCCCCTGGGCGTCGGGTTCGGCTTCCGACCCCAATTCCGCAGCCACGAATGCCACATTGAGCGCCGCCTGCGGATCCTCGTGATAGTTGTCCAGGAAGCTTTCCACCTCCCGCCATTTGTAAAGCGGGTAGACGGCGGCCGTCTTCCGGTCTAAACTCGTCAGGTAGAGTTTCTGTTCCTGGAGGGACCGAAAGTGGTTATGGAAATCCGCCGGCAATTTGAGCCTCCCCTTTTCATCGAGGCGTCCCGAGTACATTCCTCGGGGTAGCTCGCGCATGACCGGTATTGGCGCCTGATTTTGGTCCACTTTAGCCCACTGGGTATCCCTTTTAGGCCACCCTATACATAGTGTCACGTCTCGGCCACATTTTGCAAGAGATTTTTCCAGGATCTTACTGATGCAGATGGGGTTATGCGCTAGCGAAGGCGGGTACAACCAGTTCGACACTGATTGCGCTACATACTATATATAGACACACTAGCGAAGATAAAGAGAAGATGCAAAAAAAAGGGCAGGCTCCTCGGCCTGCCCGGTTACACGGCCATTCCTGGCTATGTCGCTGGTTACTGGATCGGGATTTTGCTGCCGTTGCTGAACTGGGTTGGGCTGCCGTCGGCGGGGTTGATAGCCACCGAAAGCACGATGTCGTTGCCAGTGGGCGTGTTCGGATCCACCTGGAAAGCCACTTCGTAGACACCAATCTGCGTCGGAGCCAAGCGGGCCGAAACCACGCGGGCGCCGCTGTTGTTTACGCCGACGATCACCTGGCCCAGCACCATCGCATCGGTTCCGGGGTACGGGTAGGAATTGGTCCCCGCGACCGGCGCCGTGGGCCCGAGTCCGGTGACATAAACGCGAATCACTTCCCCCCCCCCGGTACGCCGCGCCGGGTTTTCCAGGCTCACAAAGCTCCCATCAGCACGCGTCATCACCGCGCGGGCCTTGCCGTCCGACATGGGTGCCTCAAAGATCCCCGGGCTGGCCGGTTGGATGCCGACGGCCACCGTAGAGGTACCGCCGGCGGCATTCACCACCACCGGAACGGCGGGGCCAGCGCTGACTTCGCAGGGTACCTGAACCGTCACCTGCTCCTGCCCGCCGCTATTGGATATCCGTTGGACCGGCGCGCCTACATTATTGAAGGTCACACTGGTAGGACCCAACGTGAGGGGCAGACTGCCGATCTGATTGGGTGGATCGATCGTACCCTTCACGCCCGGCGCGATACCTGCTGCGACAATCGTCACCAGACTGCAGGGGGACATGGAACCCTGTTTCAAACCCGCGGCATTGAAGAAGCTGTTGGTGGTCAAACTGGGCCCAACCGGGATCGTGGTTTCCGAAAACGTCACCACCTGCCCCCCGGCGGAGGCCGTAACCGTGACGGCGCCGATGGTGGCCCCGGCGGTGAGGGTCACCTGGGCTTTACCCGAACTGTCGGTGTTCACCGTGCTTGAACTGCTTCCGCCGATATTTGCCGGGCCGCTTACGGTGAAGCTCACGGGATAGTTGTTGGCGGGGCCCGCCGCCGTGTTTACCTGCACCGCCAACGGTTGCGTGAAGTTGGTGCCGATGATCGCACTCTGGCCGTCGCCGCCGGGGAGTTTCTGCACGCCGGTGACGGTGATATTAATCACGACCGTAATCGCGAAGGTTGTAGAGATGTTGCTGTTGGCGCCTGTCAAAGCCGCGGTGACCGTCACCTGGCCCGCCGACGCCGAACTCGAGAGCGTGACGCTAGTCTGGGCCAAGCCCTGCCCATCGGATGTACTCGTGATCGGAAGAAACGTGGCCGCACCGGCGGGAGAAGCGGTCCAGGTAACGGCCACGCCGGGTATCGGGCTAGCGCCGGTGGCATCGGTTACCCGCGCGACGAGCGGGCTCGACAGGGACTGGCCGGGATTTCCGCTCTGCCCGTTGCCGCTGGCGGGCGAGATCGCGCCAACCGTGGGCGTCGTGACCGAGATGGGAATGTAGCCCCCGATCTGTTGATACCCAACCGGCAGGGTCGGTTGGTTGGCGGGCGTGGCATCCACGACTCCACCGACCAGCACGGTAACATTCCCTTGCCCTGTGATGGGGCCAAACTGCGGCGTGCACACGGCATTGCCGCTGTCATCCGTCAGGACGGATCCGGGGTCGGCGCCTGGGCCAGTCACGCAGTTCGCAGTGGCGCCCACGGAAGGATCATTGGAGTTCGTCAGACGCACCGAAACGTGCTGAACGGGCTTACCGAAGGCATCCACGTGGACCTGGACCGTAGTGCTTCCCAAGCCGCCTGCGTTGCCGGTCAGAACGGTTCCCGACGGCGGGCCGTCAAGTCTCGCCAGAACGAACTGGGTGAGATGGTTAACGGCATCGGTCAAAGCCTGAGTCTCCGTGAAGGTCACTGCTGCGCTGTCCGCAGCAGCGGTTACCGTAGTCTGCAAGAACGATTGGAGACCGGATCCGGGCAGCGATCCTTGCGTGACGGTGTTGTAGGTAATCCCGTTTGTGTCGGTCTGCGTGGTGGGGCCGAAATTGAGCGTAGCCACTTGGCCGCTGGAAGACGTAACCACCCAATTGACGACCTTGTTCGGAATGGGTAGGCCGCCCGCACCCGTAACCTTCACGACCATGGGCAGGAAAAATGGCAAATGCGAATTAACGCAGGTTGGGCACTGGATCTGCCCATTACCGGATAAAATCGTGATGCTCTGAGCCGTCTGCGAAGACGCTACGGGTGCGCAAACCATCCCCACAAGCAATACCGCAAAGAGGGTATAACGAAGTCTGTCCAAGACTACCTCCTCGTTCAAATTAATGAACATGGTTGGAATTCTGAAGGACGCGGCGAGAATATCAGTTTATCACCGAATCGTAGCATTCCACCAGCTTCGACCAAAAAAAAAGGGGAGAGCCGAAGCTCCCCCCTTTGAAGTGACTCTACTGATTCAAGTTAGTGGGCGATGTTCTCGCCGGAACCGGATGGAGCCTTGCTCAGCGGGTCGGGGTTCCGACCGCCGGTCGAGTTCGGATCCGGAATCACCAGCGCCAGATAGCCCATCGCCAGCCTTTGCGCGCCGAGATCGCTGACGAACGCAAAGCCGTGAGCATACTGGAATTGGCAAATCGCAATCATGTAGCCCTGGAAGTTCGGCACCGTCGTCGAAGCCAGTGTGGTATACACTGTGCCACTGGCGATGTTGCCGGAACTCGTGGCCGCGGGTGAACTCGGTCCGGAGTACCAGTTCAGTTGGCACGAACCGGCCTGAGCCCCAGTGCCGAATGGATCGGTCGAGGTATTCGCGATGGCCAGACCGGTATCGAAACCAGCCTGGTTGGTCACGAACGGATACAACAGAATGGTCCGGCAGACGCTGACGGTTAGGATCGTCTTCGCCGCATTCGGATCCTGGATGAATCGCGGAACACCCAAAGAAGACGACGCTACCGCGCTGGCGCTGGCGGTGTAGGTCGGCGGACTCGGAGCAAAGCTCAGATTGACCGTACCACTGCCCGCGGGCGGCGAGTTCTGCGCCACATTGGCCGTGTAGGTAACGTAAACGCCGAATTGCAGGGTCTCGTTAGAATTGGGATTCGTGTTTACGACTTCCCAAGTCGCCGTGGCGCTGCCTGCGGTAACGGCCAACTCGGCAATCGCGAAGCCAACCGAGCTCGAGTATGTAGCTGCTAACGGGAAGCCGCCAGCGCCGGCGTTTTCTGCCGCCGTTTCACTTGTGACCAGCTCGGCATAGGTGCTGGTTGAAGTGCCGCCGACGGGGGATGGAGCGGTGACGCCTACCAGAGCTCCACTAGAGTTCGACACATTGGCGACGGAGACGAACAGGCGCATTCCCGCGGGAATGTTGTTGAAGGTCGCCTTTAGCCGTGTGCCCCAATCCGCTAACCCGGCGACATTGCCGTTGCCGGTGACGCTGGTTTGAATGAAGTTCGATTCGGAGTTGTACACCGTCCCAGGAATGTTCTGGCCCCCGCCGCTACCCTGGCCGGCATAGGCAGCCGAGCCGGTCGGGACCACCCTGGTCTTGAAGGCCGTACCGAAATTCTCTGAGAAGCTCAACAGGTTCACCAGGTATTTGGTCTGGCTGGTGCACTGCTGGAGAGCGGTGGCGCCGCTGGCGGACGTGGTCAAACCTTGCTGGACGAAGCCGACCGTTGGGGTCGCGTTCGTGATCGGCAGGGCTGCCGTGTTGCTGACCGCGATGGAAGCGATCACTGGGGTGGCCCCGGCTGCCGAGCCGCCGCTGAGCGCGGTGGCATTGGCGCGGATATTGGTGAAGCGGAATGTCCGGGTGACGCCAGTCGTAGCCGGCGGCAGTACCGGGACACCAAACCAAGTCACCGAGTTGCCACTGACAATCCCTTGAAACACGTTATAGCCGTTGGCTCCAGGGACTCCCGGGTTGGTCGCCACTTCGATGGGGGCGCCCACCGCAATGCCAGGGCTGCCCGCCACGCCGAGCGAGGCCACCGACTCGACCACTTCCGAGCAACCGGACAACGGTGTCGGGCAAATGGTCTGCGGAGCGCCCGGCCCCCAGAGGGTGCCCGCGCCAGTTGCAGGAATAATAGTGGAACCGGGCTCATCGATGATTAACAGCGCTTCCGAAGCGTTGTTCGATGCAAGCAACCGGCTGGTCACCTGTGTGTTCAAGAAAATCGTAACGTTGACAAGCGGAATTGCTGATCCAGCCGCAAAGGCCGGCCCGCCTGTACAGGTGATGGTAATGTCACCCGTGTTTTCCGTGTACCCTTCAGCACGGAGTTGGGGGGTCGCGGTGACGTTGGTGGAACACGTAAACTGCGTCTGGCCCCCTGTTCCCTGCGCACCGGCCAACCCCGCAAACAGGGCCAGGACGGCTAGCGCAGTAATCCATCTGCGAAAATCTACCATTTCCTTCTCCTTGTGAATTTCAAATTGAATCGGTCGAAGTTCTCTTTCAACCTGAGCCTCAAAAATCTTCAAGTCTCAACAAGCTGTTTCAGCCAACCTAGGGAACTTCTCCGTGTCGGGCGGAGAGTTGAAACTCCGAAAGCTGTTTAAGCGATCGGGCCTTACTGAAGTCTAAACCGGTGGCACATGTTCTTTGTTTTGTTATCTTCTGTGCTCACCTGGTGAAATGACAAAATTGCACACTACCAAAACGGGCGCGGTAATAGATATTCATAGCCGATTGCACGTCCGATGTCAAGGGGAATCCTCTCCTCCCCAATCGGATCGGTATGGCAACCAGCGCTACTCGAGCTTCACTCAAAGTTCGTCTGATTTAATCACGACCGCCCCCCCAAGTCAAGCAGTTTCACACCAAAATCTCTCATTTGGGCCTCACTGCAACGCAAACAGCACGGAATTGCTCGTTTGGTCTGCCTGCTTGAGCGTTAGGGCGGTCCCCAGTCCGGGTGGTGTAGCCGCCGGAATGATCGCGTTCACCTGGTACAATCCGGTATAGCCTGGGGTCAGGCCGGAAAATGCCGCCGGCACCTCGAGACCGTTCACAACAACTGTGACCGGACTCACAGTTACTGAATAGGGACCGCTCTTCGTCACGGCCCCCAGTCCCGTACAGTAAATCACCAGGGCCTTGCCGCGCGGCAGCGGGTTGGTTGGCCCGTTGAGACTGTTGTCCTGGTTCACCAGTGCGCCCATCGGCGGATTTCCTACGAGGAAGATCTCAGGCGCCACTGCCGAAACCGTCACCTGCTGCTCGGCGGAGCCGAATGCCGACTGGACCCGCAGCGTGTGAACTCCGGGAGCCAGCCCCATCGGCACCTCTGCGTTAATTTGAAACGCCGAGGTGTACAACAACTGCGCCACGGTCCCATCCATATCTACCGTGGTCGCCGCGCCGGCGCCCGAAAGGCCGGTTCCAAAAATCGACATAATCCCGCCGGGCGCGATCCCCGGGGTGTAGGTGGCGGCATTCACCACGGCGTTCGCAGGGAAGCTCACGTCCTGCGGCGCCAGCACCAGGTCAAGCTTCGGCCGGGTCGCCTTGTAGATGGCGGGCGCGCTGCCGGAGAGGTCGAAGCTGGACCCGCCAGCCGCCAGATCGATCAGCAACGCGTGGAACGGCTGGGGTGCGCCCACCCCAACCTGATAAACCGGCTGGCTGCCATCGCACACGCCGATGGTCGAAACCAGCGGCCCCTTGGCCGGCGTGCCGCCTGCGGAGTCGACCGAATCCAGCATGCTCCACTGTTGCCCGCATCCGCCCGCAGCCGATTCGGGACTCAACGTCAGACCGTTCATCACCTCCGCGGGCTGCGAAAGCGCAGCCAGCAGGAATCGCGTTGCCGCCGGGCTGCGTGGAACCAGCCGTGCAGCGCCCACCAGATCCGCTTTCCAATTTCTGCCGGACGCGGTAAAGCCCGTCAGGTAGTCCTGCAGGCTGGTGCGCGCGAACGCCGGGTTCGGATCCAGAATCGCGATCGATCCATCGGCCGCCACGCCGGTAGCTACCACGAAGTGGCCTCCCGCCACCGCGCGGTTCAGGGCGAGCCGTAGCGACACCAGCACCGGCCAACCTTGCGCCACCAGGTCGGCAATCGCCGGCGGCGCCGGGTTTTCGAGGCTGACATCCACACCGCCGGTGAATTCGGCCGCGCGCCACAGATTGACAATCTGCTCGCCCGAATCCGGATTCGACAAGAATCCATCGCAATGTTGGGCGCCCTGGGAATCGAGCGTGCAGTACGCCTTCAGAAATGCGTTGAGCGTGGCCGGATCGGCCGTGCCGTTGGGCGCGGGCAGATCGCCGCGATTCTGGTGATAGCGCAGAATCGAGGCCACCGCCGTAAGCAGCGCGCCCTTCTGCCCGATGGTGGCCGCTCCGTTGCCCAACGGCGCCGTGCCGGCCTGCTGCAAATTGGGGAAGTTGGACAAACCGGAAGCGGCCGACCGCACCGCGAACGTCACGCCATTCTGCGCCACCGCGGGAGCTTCCACGTCGACCAGGGTGATGCCTTCCCTCAAGGGCAAACGTACGAATGTCTCCGCCTGGCCGGTAGCGTCGGTCAACGCGCTGGCCGGGGCAACCTGCGCGCCCGTCGATGCCTGGAACGTCACCTTCGCGCCGGTCACGGGGTTTCCCGAGGAATCGAGCAGAACCACGCGCAGGGAAAGCGGCAAGAGAGCACCGGGTACGCCAGTCTGGCTGTCACCCTGCACCTTGGCGATCGGAATCCGGTTGTTGGCGAGGCCCCGAACCGTCAGCGTCCCGTCCGCCGTGGCCGTTCCCTTGGTATCGGCGGCGTGGATGGCTACAGTGGCACTGGCCGCATTCAGCGGGAAGAACAGGTCCCAACTGTAGGCCCCGGTGGCCGTGGTCACCAGGAAATCGGGCTGGCCGGTTACCGAGACGCGAAGCGTGCTGTTGTTCGCGAAACCGACGATCGCCAGCCGGGCGCTGCCGCCGGCGGTCAACGTCCCCGGAGACACGATCACCCCCGGTTTCTTGGGAGCGGCATTCTCCACCGCCGCGGCATCGCCCGTCGCGTAAGTAAAGTTGCCACCCTCGAAATTCTGCTGATGCAGGCCGCCGGTCACGAACTCATCGCTCACCGGAATCCCGAAGGCACCGCTCGCCCCGCCCAGGGCGTTGTAACGGGCCAGAATCAAGCCGCTCACCAGATAGGCTTGCCCTGCAAGCGGCCCGGCAGTAACGCCGTAGATCACGCCCTTGGCGAAGCTCTGCATGACTCCCGCGTTGGCCCCGAAGGTGGAGAAGACGTCCGGGTCCGAAACCGGGGCACCCGCCGCACCCAGGTCATAGCCCGCGAGCGCCCACTTGGAAAGCACCACGCCGGTCACCAGCCGCACCGGGCTGCCGCCGAGCGCCGCATGGTTTTCGAACACCTGCGTGCCGCCGGCGCTCTGGTCCGCAGTCGGATAGCCTAGCGCTCCTGCCGGACCACCCAAGGCCTGATACGCACTGAGCACCGCGCCTCCCAGCACGAAAGCCGTTCCCAGGCGATCCGATTGGGCCAGGAGATACGTGACCGGCGTGGCATCGGTCGATTGTACGGTCTGCACGTAGCCGTTCCCGACGCGCGCTGCCGGACTGGCCACCGGCACCTGTACCGAAATCTTGTTGCGGGTGAGCGCCGTCTGAAAAGCAAGCTGTACGGTCGCCGGCGCGCCGTCACCGATCTGGCAGCAGGGCGCAACGACATTGACGATCAGCTTCGGGCTGATCACTCCCTCGCTGGCTGCGGTCACTGTCGCTGACCCGCCGCCGATGGCCGTCACCACAGCCGTGAGATTGCTCGCCTTGATCTGGACCACGCGATTGTTAGTGGTGGTCCAAGAGACCAGACGGTCGGTCAGCGCCGCTCCCGTGGCCGTGGTGGGTAAAGCCGAAAGTGCCAGCGTCTGGCCCAGGTTCAACACCACCGGCTTTCCCGGGGTGACGCCCGTGCCGCTCAAAATTACCGCCGACACCGGCGGCCGCAACACCGGACCGCCGCCGCCCGGCGTGTACTGGATCGAGCCACCTTCGAAAGCCTGACGGTGGTCGCCGCTGGACAGCACGGTCTCCTCGCCGGTGGGAAGCCCAAGACTACCCGATGGTCCTCCGCCCGCAAGGTACAGACCGAGAATCGGCTGCAGAACGCTGAAGTTCACGCCCTTGTTGGGGCCCGATGTGACGCTGTAAATATTGCCGTTGACGAACGACTGAAAGGTGGCCGTGTTTCCGGCGGTAGCCGGGGCGATCACAGCGGCCGTAATCACCGTCTGGACATCGACAGGCTGTCCCAATCCGGTGATGCCGCCCAGCTTGGTCCACTCCGTGTAGAACAACCCGTTGATGGCGAAATCCTGGCCTGTGGCGAGGGCGGCGTGATACGCAAAGAGCACGTAGCTCTTGTCGAAGATGTCGTAGGTACAATAATTGGCTGGGTCGAACATGGGGCAGTTCAGGGTATCCGACGTCGGGTATCCAGCCGTAGTGGCGCCCACCGAGGTGTAGTACGTGTACAGGTCGCCCAGTAGTTGCACCACCGGCGCGTAGCCATCCGAAGTCGATGAAACGGTCGGGCTGATGGTCGCCAGCGCGAGCTTCGCCGAAGAGTTTTTGTCGGTAAACTCCTGGACATAACCCGCCGTACCCAACCTCTTGACAGCGCCGGCCGGAGGCACCAGCACCAGGTTGAAGAAGTTGTTGCGGTAGAAAGCGCTGATGAAGGCTGTCTGCAAGGCCGGCGTCGGCGCCCCGGTGCCCACATCAAGCGGCGGCGTTAACGTGATGGTCGCGCTCGCCGTCAGGTTGCTGCCATCGACCGTCTGCACGGTGACCTTGACACTTTGGGAGACCGAGATCAGGGCGGGCGCCGTGTACGTGTTGGCGGAAATTCCAGTGGTCGCATTCGCCACCGTGGTAGTAGGTCCGGGCGCCGCGCCGGCGACGCTGGGGCTGAAAGTCCAGACCACATTCGGGTCGGTAGTTCCCGACGAGCACTTCACCGCCGCCGAGAGGTTGGATGTCTGGCCGGGCAAGAGGCTGCTTGGATTGGCTCCGAGAGTCACGGTCTCACCACTGCAGGCGGCACGCAGGCTGTTGACAGTTAAACCAAGCAGCAGCAGCCCGAGGGGTATAAATAAGGACCGGTTTGGGCTCACGAATACCTGTATCTTAATACGTTCCAAACCCCAGCCCGGAATCCTAGTTGCGACGACGCGGGGGGATCGCAGGCGGCGGCTGCGGGGCTGCGACTAGTCCTGTCTGGTCTGGGACTAGTCCCAGGACCCGTTGACTCCGGGGTCTGGGTCTCGTATCTTTGGCAAGGGGAGGCTTTCCATGTCCAGAGTTCCGGCCTTTGTGCTCTTTGTGACGCTGCTGGCTGGCGCGCAGGCTCAGACCAAGAAGCGCGTGGCCGTGATGAATTTCGACTACGCCACCGTGCAGAGTGGCATCAGCGCCATATTCGGTTCCAATCAGGATATCGGGAAGGGCATCGCGGACATGCTGGTCGATCAACTCGTCCAGAACGGCACCTTCTCCGTGATCGAGCGGAAACAGCTCGATAAGATCCTGGCCGAGCAGAATTTTTCGAACAGCGACCGCGCCGACGCCAGCAGCGCCGCCAAGATCGGTAAGGTGTTGGGAGTCGGCGCCATCATCGTCGGCAGCATCACGCAGTTCGGCCGGGACGACAAAAACACCAACATCGGCGGTGGTGCTTTGGGCGGCGTGACCGGACGCTTCGGCATCGGCGGCGTGCGCAAAAGTAAATCCACCGCTGTGGTTCAGATCACCGCTCGCATGATCGACACCAGCACCGCCGAGATCCTTGCCAGCGCCACGTCGAAGAACGAAGCGTCGCGAGAAGGCACGGGACTCATCGGCGCCGGAGGCAGCTCGGCTGGCCTGGGCGCCGGTGGGCTCGATATGAGAAGCAGCAATTTCGCCCAGACCATCCTTGGCGAGGCCACTACCAAGACCGTCCAGGACCTGGCTAAGCAGTTGGAGTCCAAAGCCGGGTCGCTCCCGACCGTCACCGTCAGCGTGGAGGGACAAGTCGCGGATGCGTCGCCCGATGGCGTCCTGATCCTCAACGTCGGATCCAAGAGCGGCCTCAAGGTCGGCGACGTTCTGGCGGTCAAACACCCGGGCCGCGAGATCCGCGACCCAGCAACAGGCAAAGTGCTGCGCCGCATCGAGGACTCGCTGGGCACGGTAACGATTACCGAAGTGGAAGAGGGTTCTTCGACCGGCAAGTTCACCGGCGCCGGAACGGTCAAAGTCGGGGATACCGTCTCGAGCAGGAAATAGGAGGTCCCCATGGACTGGCAGGTCGGTTCGACCGTCGGCGATTACGAGGTAGTGGGCGTCCTGGGCGCGGGCGGCATGGGCAAGGTCTATAAGGTCCGAAATGTGATTTCGGACCGCATCGAAGCCCTGAAGGTGCTGCTTCCCGATCTGGCCAGCGAGCCGGAATTGGCCGACCGGTTTCTGCGCGAGATCAAAGTGCAAGCCAGCCTGGTGCATCCGAACATCGCCGCGCTGCACACGGCCCTGCACCTCGAAAACCAGCTCCTCATGCTGATGGAGTTCGTGGACGGCGTCTCGCTGGAACAGAAGCTCAAAGACGGCCCGCTGCCCGCCGCGCAAGCCGTCGACTACGTGATGCAGGTGCTGGCTGCGCTCGACTTCGCGCACGGCCACGGGGTGATCCATCGCGACATCAAACCGGCCAACATCATGCTCACGCCCGGTGGCGTGGTGAAACTGATGGATTTCGGCATCGCCAAGGCCGGCACGGACCGCAAGCTGACCATGACCGGCACCACCCTGGGCTCGCTGTACTACATGTCGCCCGAACAGATTCAGGGCGCGGTGACGCTGGACGCGCGCTCCGATCTCTACTCGGTGGGCGTCTCGCTGTACGAACTGGTCACCGGCAAGCGGCCGTTCGATGGCGACAGCCAGTTCGCGATCATGGCGGCCCACCTGGAGAAAACGCCCGTGCCGCCGGTGACGGTCGACCCGAAACTGCCGCAGGCGCTGAACGACATTATCCTGTTGTCGGTGGCGAAAGACCCGGGTGGGCGATTCCAGACCGCCGCTGCTTTTCGCAATGCGCTGAGCAATGTGGCGCCCGCGGTGCAGCCTGCCGCCAAGGCAGCGCATGTCACCACCGCCCCCGTCACGCCCCCGGCAGCCAAGGGCGACTTCCACCTGATCGAGCCAACCAAGCCCCCACAGCCGAAAAGCAAGCGCGGCCTCTGGATGGGCGTGGGCGCGGTGGCGGCCGTGCTGGCATTAGTGGCGGCCGTCCAGTTCGGACCCTGGAAGGGCACCAAGGCCGCGCCACAACAGCAAGCGCTCCCGCAAAAGCAGGAGACGGCGGTTCCCGCGCCTACGGTTTCCACTCCGGAGCCGGCGCCCGCGGCGCAGCCGACGCCGCCGCCGGAGGTGAGCGCACCGTCAATACCGACCACGCCTGTTAAGGAAGCACAGGCCAAGAGGCCTGTGCCACCACCCAAGCAGACGACAGCGCAGCAGCAGACACAAGCGGGAACATCCGTGCCACCTCCACCAGCGGCGGCTTTGCAGCCAGCGCCGCAGGTTCAGGCTCAGCAACCGCCGGCTCAGCAACCGCCGGCTCCGCAGACCCCGGCCCGGGCGCCGGCCGTGAGCCACGAGGAACTGCAGCAGGCGAGGGAGCAGCTCGCCATGCTCGGCGTCCGCGCCGCCGGCATTCGCACCAGCCTGCAGACGCTGCAGCGTTCCCAGGCAGCCAGCGGCCTGAACCTGCGCGGCGACATGCAGGAAGCTTCCAGCCTGATGACGACCTACCTGGAAGGCGCCAACGCAGCACTCAACGACGGCAATGCCGCCCAGGCGAAGAACTTCATGGACAAGGCCGAGCGCCAAGTCGAGAAGCTGGAGAAGTTTCTGAACCGCTAGTAGTTAAAATAGTCGGTTGGCAGACCTCGATCAAGCACGGGAATGGCTGGCCCAGGCGACCTCTGTCGCCGTCATGACCGGCGCCGGCATCTCCGCCGAAAGCGGCATCCCCACCTTCCGCGGCGCGGGCGGCCTCTGGAAGGAATTCAAGGCCGAAGACCTCGCCACGCCCGAAGCCTTTGCCAAGAACCCGCCGCTAGTCTGGGAGTGGTACAACTGGCGCCGGCAGCTGATCGCCAAAGCCGTGCCCAACCCGGCGCACAAGGCGCTGGTACAACTGGAGATTCGCAAGCGCGGCTTCACTCTGATCACGCAGAACGTCGACGGTCTGCACGATCTCGCCGGGAGCGGCAAGATTCTCAAACTGCACGGCGATATCTGGCGGCTGCGATGCACCGTCTGTGGCGCCAACTGGCCTAACCGCAAAACGCCGCTGCCGAAGATTCCGCCGCACTGCGCCTGCGGCGGCCTGGCTCGGCCAGGCGTAGTCTGGTTCGGCGAACCGCTGCCCGACGGCATGATGAAGGAGGCCGAGCACGCGGTGTCCGCGGCTCAAGTCTTCCTGGTGATTGGCACCTCGGCCAGCGTCTATCCGGCCGCCAGTCTGGTGCCGTACGCCAGGCAGGCTGGCGCCAAAGTGATCGAGATCAACACCGACGAAACCCCGTTTTCGGCGACAGTGGATTGCGCATTGCGCGGCCCGGCGGGAGAGTTGCTGCCGAAGCTCTGGTAGCTGCCCGGCGGCAGATCCAGTCGTGCCGGAGCGGAGCGGACAATATTGGCGGCGCCACCTTGTTCCGTTACCGGCCCCCGACGCACCAGAGAGCGCAGCCGGACCCGGTTTCCCGCATCACACGGAAAAGCCAAGAAGCGGAGGAAATCAGGTTGCAATCCAGTGCCAGAAGACGTCGCCGGTGGAATGCCGGCCGGGGGGTACCCGGCAGCCGCCAGGCATCGTTCTAGGAGTAGCGGTTTTGCTTCTGTCGCCAGCCCCAGGCTGGGCAGGCGCGATCTCCACGCCATTCACTTCACATCCCTTACGGACCGGGTGCAAGCGATTACTGCAATATTTTGGGGGACGCTACTACCAACGGCATCGGCTCCTCGGCGTCGTTTACGGCGGAGACGGCCACGACCGTCGTTCTCAATTCTCCTCAGGTCGATAGAAAACGCGAAACCAAAACGTTTACGACGCGTCTACAAGATCTTTGCTGTAGCGCAATGTTAGCCAACGGCTCTTGCTGTATCACCGTGGAAGTACTGTTCACTCCAGATCATTTCCGGGACTTTGGTCGACCGCACGATCCTTTCCCGCGTTCAGAAAGGTGACCTCATGAAAGAAACAAACGTCAAAATATGGGCGGGCGTGATTGCGCTGAGTCTTGCTTCGATCATTCCCGCCGCGGCCTCGCCCACGCTCACCGTGTTCCATGATTTCGTTGGTGGGAATGACGGGGACGATCCGAACTCTCTGATCCAGGCATCCGACGGCAATTTCTACGGCACCACCTACCTGGGCGTCGGCACTGTTTTCAAGGTCACGCCCGCCGGGCAGTTCACGACTGTGTTCATGCTACCTCCGCAAAACCCCAACCGCTATTTCTACGGCGACTTCTTCACGAGCGTGGTCGAAGGGCCCGATGGCCTTCTCTACGTCATAGCCAACGGGAGCAACAACAACCCGAACCCAATGGTCTTCAGGATCAGCAAGTCGGGCACGGGTTTCCAAGTGGTGCTGCAGGAGGCGCCATACAGTCTGTCGGTGGCCTCCGATGGCAACTTCTATGGGGTGGACGGCAACGGGATATTCCGGCTGAGCACCAGCGGCACTTACACGTTGCTGTCTGCAGCGGGCAGCGGCGGGTTCGTTCAGACCGGCATCAACAAGCAGGCAACGGACGGCAACTTCTACGGGAACTGCTACCCGGTCGCTAACGGCCCGCAGCATGTGTGCCGGGTGACCACCTCGGGTGCAGTGACCCCGATCTTTCAGTACCCCACCGGGTCCAATGCGCTATCCCCCGCGAACGGGCTTTTGACGCAAGGGCCAGATGGCTTCCTGTACGGTGTTGCAGTCGGCGGCACGGGCGGCACCGGCTTTCAGGTGATTTTTCGACTCAGCACGTCAGGCAGCTTTACGGAGCTTTATCAGACCAACGGCTGCACTCCGAAGACCGGGTGCAGCAAGGTGATGCAGGCATCGGATGGCAATCTGTGGGTAGCCAATCCGCCTGGGGATTCCGTCTATTCGATCACGACGGGCGGTGCGCTGCTGCAGACGGTCTCTTTCTCGTCGCAGCCGAATCGGTACGCTCATCCTCAGCTCCTGATTCAGGCATCCAGCGGCATCCTGTATGGAACGACGGGCGAACCAAATCCCGCCTATTATGACTTCGGTTCAGTTTTTTCGCTCGACGCGGGCCTGCCGCCGCCGCATTAGGGGTTCGGTACGCTCGCCGTCGCCGTGGTGTTTGCGGGCGATTCCACGATTTCTCAGTTTCAGGAGACGGCATGCGCGTCGCGCGCTTTCGCCACCTTGATCTTGGGCAATAGGATCAGGGCGGCGCCGTACAGCAGCAGGGAAAGGAACAGCGCGGGGTTGCGGTCCTGATGAAGATCGAAGACGATGAGGCGGTAGGCGCCGAGTAACATCGCCGGATAGGCGAGGCGGGCGAGTTCCAGTTTCTCCCAGCGCGAACCGGCCCACGCCAGTAGCAGGGCGGCCGCAGCCAGCACGCCAGTCCGCATCGTGGCGCAGTAGGCATGGCTGGCCGATTCGCCGAAGAGCGCGTGGTAGCCTGCCGTCAACGCGCCTACCACCGCTCCCGCGGCGAGCCAGCCCAGGATCCCGGCCAGCGCAAGGCGCAAGGCGTGGGATTCAACAGGAGATCGGCTGACCAGCAGGTAGCAGATGGCCGCCGGGAGGATCCCGAGCCACAAGGCCAGTTGGGCGGTCGAGAGGGACGCCGCGCCGAGCACGAATGCCGTTGCCCGCCCCAGCGCGCCGGAAGAAGCCAGCGCGAGCACCAGATAGATTGTGCCGTGTACCTGCAAGGTACGGCGGCCAAAGAAGCCGCCGCACCAGAGGCAGGAGACCGCCAGCAGGGACCATACGGCGGATGCGGTGACGCCGGAAAGCAGGATGCGGCTTCCCACCAGCGCCAGCAGGATTCCAAAAGTGGAGTAAGTATAAAAGTTGCGGCCGCGGAGGCCGCCGCGATCCAGCAGCAGGAACCCAATGCCATAACACGCGCCTGCGCACAACAGCGCCAGCACCGCCATGACGGGCGCAATGTACGGATGGGCGCCGGCCAGGCGCAGACCGCCGCCCACGGTGATGGCGAAGGCCACTGCGCATTGCACGGTTTCGAAGGCGGTGAAGGTGGTGCCCCGAAAGAGGGTGCGAAAACCGGTGCTGCACAGATAGACGGCGAGCAGTGCCACCTGGGCGGCCAGCAGCGCCGGGGGGGAGATGGGCGCCCAGGCTTCCGGCACGCCGCGTTCGTTGGTGACCAGCCAGGTCGCCAGCAGCACCGCCAGATCGGCGGCGGTGGCGGCTGACCAGCGCTCACTCAGCCTATGGTTGAGCGCCTCGACCGCAGCCGCGATGGTCAGCAAGACGAAGGTGAAGGGGATGGCGTCGTGCGTGGCCACCAGCAGGGCGGCGGAAACTCCCAACCCGGCCGGCGTGGCGAAAGCAGCCACAATCCGCAGGTCTTTCTTCCAGGACACCCCCAGGCCGAAAAGGGTGAAGACCAGCAGGATGCCGCCTGCGGTCCAGGAGGATACGGTCCGAAAACGGAGCGTGGCCTCCCATAACAGCGGCGCCAGAACCAGCACGGAAGTCAGGCTGTGCAGCGCCGTTTCCAGTTTCTTCGCGGCCGGGGTGCGGGCCGCCAGGACGAGCCAGAACATGGCGTACAGCAGACCGATGCCGACGCCGGCCCTGGGTGCGAACGTGCCGGATTCGGTGAGGGCGCGCAGCAGGTATGCGCCGGCCAAGCCGAGAAAAGCGCGGCCCAGGACCGGCAGAATCGTGGTGCTTTCCGGAAGGGCGCCCGCCTCCATGCCCTTCTGCCGCGACTCCGCCGCGACGCTCCGGGGAACCGGTGGGGCCATGCCCACGAAGCGTTCCAGGCAGGCCACGCGTTCCTGCAGGAGGCGGAGTTCCTCGACCAGCGCGTCGTGCTCGGGTTGCGACACGGCAACCTCCTCGGACTAGGCTCGGCCGGCCTCTTTTTCCGGCCACGGCGGAAGCAGTTTGACCAACACACCGAAGATGACAAACGGCAGCAGCATGAGTGCGACCGCGGTAAGCAGACCCTCGCGCGCCGCGAATTCCATCTTGTAGCTGGTATAGCCCAGAAAGCTTTTGGAAAACAGTTGGCCGCCGATCACGATGTTCCAGCGCATGGCGAAGATGCCGATGAGGGTGATGGAGCACGCCGAAAGATACAGGGTCCGCCGCGTGATGGCGGCGAACTTGAACAACTGGGGGGCGGCCAGCATGATCAGCGGCACCAGCGTCCCGACGATGATTTGCAGCACCACGTGAGACCACCAGAGGCGCGTGTGGACCATAAAGTCCAGGCTGCGGAAGGATTCGTCGGCCTCGTAGGTGCGGTGGATCAGGTCGAGCATTTCCAGGGTAAAGTCGATGACAAACGTGTAGAAGAGGTACTTCGCGATGGTGTCGAGACAGCGCATGTCGATCGCCATCTTCTTCACCTTCATGGCCGCCATGTACAGCAGCAGGACGGCGGCGATGCCCGAGACCATGGCCGAAAACAGGAAGACGATGGGCATGAGTGGCGTCGACCACCAGGGGTTGGCCTTGATGGAGCCGAAGATGAACCCGACGTAGCCGTGCAGCAGGAAGGCCGAAGGAACGCCGATCACAGTGACGGTGTAACCGACCTTGTCATCGATGATGCGCGAGCCCGGGCTGAGGTTGTCGGAGCCCAGGGTGAGCGCCTTGTAGATCATGCGCAGGAAACCGCGGGTGGTCTGCGACAAGCGGACGATATCGGCCCGGTAATCGAGCCAGATCTCCAGCAGCAGCACCACTGTGAGGTACCAAAGGTAGACGAAGCCGAACATGGCCATCGCCGAGGAGCGGTGCGGCGTGAGGTACATTTCGAGCGACCGCTCGGGATGGCCCAGGTGCAGTTGCAGCGGTAGCGGCGCCACCAGCAGAAAGGCCAAGGCGGTGAGCAGCGCCAGGCGGTACGTCGGCCGCACGGCTTCCACCTTGAACACGCGCTCGAGCGACGCCAGAATGAACGCTCCGGCCACCAGTCCGGTGATGTAGGGGTAGAGCACGATCAGCAGGCTCCACTGCAGTTCCACTTCGTTGGGATACATGAAACCGTCTACGCCGGGAATCATCGGGGCTCTCCTATCTCACCGAACCATCCAGGTCTTTGTAATAGACCTTGGCATGGGTGGCCATGTACGGCTTCAAGACTTCTACTTTGTTGGTGCGCAGGAATTCATGCACGGGGTCCTTTTGATTCTTGAAGTCCACCAGTTGCCGGGCGCCGGTGGGGCAATTCTCGCAGCAGGCCGTCGTCAGACCTTTGGTGATGCGGTGGTAACACAAACTGCATTTGTCCACCGTTTCTTTCTCGGGGTGCAGATAACGGCAGCCGTACGGGCAGGCCTGGACGCAGTAGCGGCAGCCCAGGCAGTAGGTTTCGTCCACCAGAACCGCGCCATCCGGGCTGACGAATGTGGCGCCCACCGGACAGACCTGCACGCACGGCGAGTCGGCGCATTGGTTGCACAACTTGGGCACGAAGAAGCTTTTCAGTTCGGGGTGAACCGAGGGGGGAAAGCCGTCCATGGCGCCATTGGGCGATTCCACGTGCGGGTTGGGGTTGCCTTCGCTGACCTCGTACCGCTCCACCCAGGTGCGGAAGTAGCCACTCGGCACCTTGTTTTCGGTCGAGCAGGCGCGAACGCAGTTGCCGCAGCCGATGCACTTATCGATGTCGATGATCATGCCCCACCAGTGGTCGGCCATGCGGTAGGTCTCGCTGGGAGGCGCGGCGCCGGTGATCTGCTCCAGGGTGGCGCCCACCGAGGCGAGTATGAGCAGTTTACCTCCCGCGCTAAACAGGTCTCGGCGGCTGATCTCCATATCTGACATTCCCCTCAGAGTTTCGGATTGTGCGGCTGATGGCAGTCCTTGCAGACCATGCCGCTGGAATGCTCGGCGGTGACCACCTGCGGGAACCACTTGGGCTTTGCCGGATCCTTCTCGTGGCACCGCCGGCAGAGGTTCGCCACATCCGGCAGTTTGGGCGTCAACGAACTGGGGTCGTCCGCATGCTTGGCCAGCGCGCCGTGACAGGCCTCGCAAGCCACGTGGGCGTGCTTGCCGGCGGCGCGCGCGGTGGCTTCCTCGTCGTGGCACAGGACGCATTCCTGCTGGCCGGCATAGGAAACCGGCTTCTGGCGGATCATGTCGAGAGCGCCGGCGCGGTAGTGGCCATACTGGCCAAATCCCTTGGGGACTACGGCGCTGCGAATCGCCATGAAGAGCCCAAGGCCCGCCAGCAGCACTATTGCGGGGCGTATCAAGTGTCCGGAATCCCTGAGGATACGGTGCATGCAATCCCTTTTCGGGAAGGAGTTTGCACGATCATAACCAAAAGGCCTGTATCTCTTAAAATGACACAAAAGCAGCAGTTATCGTTGAGATTTGCCACGGATTCGCTCCGATTCCGCGGCCAGACTGGGCCAAATCACCCAATCAGGGGAGCGTGGCTCAGCAAGTTTTTCAGCCGGATTTCGACCCGCTCTTCTGCGGTACTCTGGAGAGAATGCAAACGGGCGATGGGTTGCTCGACCTCCAGGGTCTCCAAACGTCACTTTTCTTCGAAAGCCCGGGGGAGATCTACGCGCGCGTGTTTCGGGAACTGAAGCCGCGCACCGCGCTGCCCGAGTTGCACGTCGAGTTTTGCCCGTTTGCCAATGCCAACTGCTTCATCAAACTCGAGGGCGGGCGGCTGGCAGTGCGGATGTCGGATCTGTTCGCCGGCGCCCCGGCACCCGTAATGGAAGCCCTGGCGCATATTCTATTAGGGAAACTCTATCGCAAGCCCGTCGCGGCAATTCATTCCCACCGCTACCGTTTATATTTGAATCGGCGGGATATGCGCCGCCAGGCGCATTTGGTGCGCCAGATTCGCGGCCGGAAATTTGTTTCGGGACCGGCCGGCGAGCACCGCAATCTGGAAGAGGTTTTCGAACAACTGAACCGGCGTTTCTTCGAAGGCTTGATGGGGCGCCCCCAATTAGGCTGGAGCAGAACCAAATCGAAGAATATGCTGGGCCATTACGACCCTTCGCACAATGCCATCATTATCAGCCGGATTTTCGATCAGGAACACGTTCCAGCGCTCGCGCTTGAATACGTAATGTTCCATGAAATGTTACACTTACGCTACCCCGTAGACCACAGCGGGCGGCGCCGTAGAGTACACACGCGGGAATTTCGCGCGGAAGAACAGAAATTTCCCCGGTTGAAGGAAGTCAAGGCTATATTGAAAACGCTGTAAGGCGGGATGCCAATTTTACTCGCAGGGCCGCGATTTACGCCCACATGGGCTCGGCCATGGGAACTAAGGTCTGCAATTCCATTCGCATCGCGTCAAAAAGCCGCACCAGGCTCACGCCATCGACGGTGCAAATTCCCCATCGATAGAGCCACAACCGGGCGTGAACCGTCACCAATCCGCAGGCGAACATCAATTGATGGTGAACCAGAACGGAGGCCAGATCCGGCCGGTCCATCCCGGAATGCAGCATCACCAGCTTTAATGCGGTGCAGACGCGCGTAAAATCGGCGGTGAGACACTGCAGATAGCCCCGAAAAACCCGGCAACGCTGTACCCGGAAATGCTCCGCCATCGCTGGGCGAAAGCCCGGTTGGGAACGCAGGAATTCCAAGTCCGCCCTGACCAGCAGGCGCATCATGGGCCGGTAGTGTTCCACCGAAAGAGCTTCGATCCACTCGGCGGTTACCGGAAGGCAGTTACCGGAGGCGCCCAGTTTGCGGAAGAGCAGCCCCACCACCAACAGCATCCCAGCACATGTGACGAGCGCGGCGATCAGCACGGAATTCATCGATTTGTTTCCCTCTGAGCGGCAAATTCAGTCTACGGCCGGATGGATTAAAATGCAATGGTAATGCCGGTAATGTCGGTACTGATTTAAGTCAATTCAGTCTTAATTGCCGGCAGGATTTCTTTCGAGGGTCGCAGAAGCGTGCGATTGAGGGCATCCAGGTGAGCCAGAATCCGCTGCTCGTCGCTAAGTCCGACCCGGGCCATCGGCGCCGGCACCGATTCACCCTTGGGGCTTAATAGAAGTAGCCAGGCGATGAGGCATCCGGAGGAAGTGGCCATCAACAGGACGTCCACTTCGTCTTTCATCCGCAGACCGAACAGGCTGCGCATGAGAACCACCAGGGTGTTGCTAAGAAAATAGACGGAATAAATCGCGGCGTGAACTTTGACGTTGCGCGACAGAGGGACGCGAAAAACCACCAAAAACACTAGAATCAATAGAATAAAGATTGCCAGGCTGAGGTCGATCCCGCGCTCGGCAGCCATGAAATAGCCCAGGATCCGCGATCGCTGGGGCGTGTGCGGGGTGATCTTGGGGATCAGGCTGAGGGCGGAAACGGATATGGCAACACCTACTCCGACGTACATGAATCTCCGCCCTAACGTATAGATTCCACGGTATCTTTCCAGAACCAGCCGATACAGCTCCAAGACCAGGAGCACGTAGAAGATCCAGACTATGGCCCCCGTTGCCATCCACCAGACCAGGTAAGTATTTGATTTGGGATCGATAAAGAACGCCCAGGCTGCGTTCGGGATGCGGAAAACCACGTAGGCGAAAAACACCCGGTAACGCTGCGAAAGCCCGTTCTTATAGAGTCTCGCGGCGGTTAAAGCCGATCCAAGGAGGGATACGACCTTCAAAAAAGAAACCACCGCGACACTGAGCATTGAATGAGTCCAAGGACTCAAGTGTAACATTTGCGCTGGCGCGCTTGAACCGTTTCTGTTTCGTCAAGTCACCGGACCCACTGGCAGGGGTCGCACTGTGGGAAGGGATTGTCCACCTTATTGACGGTTCGCGCAGCCAGCATGGAAAGCGCCATGAACACTAGTACCATGAATTTCTTCATATTACTTATCCTTTTCCTATATTTCGAAGGTTGCTGGGTACTAGACTAGACGGGACCACCCTGTCATAGGGGGAATCGCCTAATAATTTTCCAATATTGGAACATACCCCAATCTACAGCATACGCTCGATCTCCAAAATTGGGTACTGGGGGGATCACCCGCACTACGAATATCTTGCTAGTGGCGGTACTATTGGAAGGCAGAGGGTCAGGCACGCTTGGCGGATTTCATCGCTAGAGTGGAACCGGTTCCCGGTCCGGCAGGGAACACCTGGGGCAGGATTCTGGCGCAGGTGCCGACGGTATTCGGGCGTCTGGCCTATTTGTCCCGGCTCTGCAATGCCGCCGGCATATACTCCCATCCTGCATTAAATCAATTGGTTAGCGGGATCGCTGCGGACCGCACCTTGCGCTACAGCCATCGTCGGGTGTTCAGCCAGTGGATCGGTTTCAACCTCGCCCAACAGAAGGCCGATTTGGAGCAATACCTGGCCACGTCGTCTCAGCCGGTGAACTTGGCTTTCTGCCGCGGCATAATCCCCCAAGCGGCTCATGAAGTGGAGCGTTTGCTGTATATTACAGATCTGGAGGCGGTGCTGGAGTCGCTGGGTCTCGAGCCTGGCGCCGCTTTTGCGAATCCAGATGCATAGCCACTCCGGCGACCTGGCCGATGACATCGGTATCGCTAATCTGGAAGATCGATGGCGGCGCGGGAGAGGCGGGGTGGTGCTCAACGATCAGGCGGTCTCCGCACAGGGCACACCAGCCGCAGGCGTATCCGCCGCGATGTTCCACAAAATAGATGGGCCTGTCGACCTCACTGGCCCATCCACCCGCAGCGATCTTGCGCTTGTTCTGGTCGATGAGAACCATCGAACCCGGCCGCAGGATGGGGTGCATCGACCAATCGTCGAGCCCGATAAAGCCATACCGGTGTTGGCGCATATCGGCAGTGTTGAGGAAATCCAGCCCCAGTTTTCCCCAGCCGCGGCCCAAATGGCCGAGAAACGTCGTCTGCGTGAGGTCGATCCCCTGCTCCAGCGCTTGCGGTAGGTTTGCGGCGGATTCCGGCTTGAAGTGAATCAGATGGGTCTCGTCCAGCCGGACCTGCAGAGAGTCGGAGACCATCTGCTCTGTGGGCACGCCGTACCAGCGGAGCACCTCCTGATAGTCGAGCCGGTAAACCACGGAAAGCGTGTAGATCCGGTAGATCGTCGGCACCGTCCGCTTATTCTCGATGTCAGCCAGCCGGCTGAGCGCAATCGCGAATTCATCACTCCTCCGCCGTTCCGCAATTTGCTGGCTGGCTCTTTCCACGTCGCGGTAAGTCAGCTTGAGCCGTTCACGAATCCGTTTCAGCTTCTCACCGGGCCGCTCCATGCTATGATCCTCGCTTGACTCAGCCGCGCTGACCCGGCCTCGGGAGTGGCGCCGGGTATTTGAATTGGGCTTTCCCAATCGTAAAACTCCGTCAAGAAAAATCCAAGGCTTTTGTTCTGATAACCGAACAGAGGAGAAAATGTCAACCAAAGTTATTGTGGGAATCTCGGGCGCCAGCGGTGCAATTTATGGAATTCGGCTGCTGGAACGGCTGCGCCGTCGGGAATCCGTCGAAATTCACCTTGTTTTATCGCGGTCGGGCGAGAAAACTCTATTCCTGGAGACTGGTAAAACCGCCGCCGACCTGAAGAAACTGGCCGATTTTTCGTATCCTTTTGAGGACATCTCGTGCCGCCTGGCCAGTGGTTCCTACCCCGCCGATAGCATGGTGATCGCCCCTTGTTCGATCCACACCATGTCGGCTATCGCCAATGGAATCAGTTCCAATCTGATGGTGAGGGCAGCCGACGTAACACTCAAGGAGCGGCGCCGCCTCATTCTCATGGTCCGCGAGAGCCCGCTGCACGTGGGCCATCTCAGAAATCTGACGGCGCTGGCGGAAATGGGCGCCATTATTGCCCCCCCGATCCCAGGTTTTTATCATAACCCCCAGACCGTTATGGAGATCGTCGACCACAGTGTCGACCGCGTGCTCGACCTGCTGGGCCTCCCGGATGCCACCGTTCGCCGATGGGAAGGAGGGTCCAGATGAGTAAGAAATCCGCGTCGCCCGCCAAAAAAATTCCAGCAGTATTTGCCTTCCAGGGCGAGCGCGGCGCGTTCAGCGAGGAGGCCTGCCGGAAACTGCTTGGACCCGCGGTGGCGGTCATGCCTTGTGTCCGCTTCGAAGAGCTCTTCCAGAATTTGAAAGCCGGCCGCGCCGCCGGAGCCATTGTTCCCATCGAAAACACGCTCGCCGGATCGGTCCACGAGAACTACGATCACCTGGTGAACTTTGAATTACCCATCGTAGCCGAGACCAGCGTGCGCATCGTGCATAACTTGATAGCTCCCCAGGGCGTGCCGTTCTCCCGCGTCAGGCGGGTCTTTTCCCACCCCGTGGCGCTGAACCAGTGCCTGGATTTCTTCGCGGACAACCCGCAAATCGAGCGCATTCCGTTTTACGATACCGCGGGCAGCGTCAAGATGGTGATCGGGGAGGGACTGACCGATGCCGCCGCCATCGCCTCCGCCGTAGCCGCCGAGATCTACGGCGCGCGGATTCTGCGCCGCTCCATCGAAAGCGACCGGCAGAATTTCACCCGGTTTTTCCTCTTGCGCACGCCCGCTTTCGCGCGCCGCCACCCCGTCCGGCCCGCCAGTCACGCGGCCTGGAAGACGTCCCTGGTTTTCACCACCAAGAACGTTCCCGGTGCCCTGTTCCGCGCGCTCAGCGTTTTTGCCTTGCGGGATCTGAGTCTCACCAAGATCGAATCGCGCCCGCTACGCGGTAAGCCCTGGGAGTATCTCTTTTACCTGGACTTTCTTGGACGCGTGGACTCCCCGAATGCGCGCAACGCGCTGAATCATCTGCGCGAGATTGCCGATTTCATGCGCGTGCTGGGCTGCTACCCGAAAGGGGCCTAGACTCACCCGGGGCGTAGGCGTCCTCGCTTGCGACCCCCGGGTCAACTGAAACCCGTGCCTCACAGTTACACTGAGGTAGCACCCCATGCCCGTTGAAGAAGAACAACTGAACCCACCGTCCGAAAACGAGCCGCCGCTGCTCGAAGAGCTTCCCGTGCTCACCGTCCGCGACACCGTGATTTACCCTGGAGCCCTGCTGCCCATCACCGTGGGAAGGCCCGCCTCGCTGGCGCTCGTGCAATCGCTGGGTGAGAACCGCATGCTCGCCGTGATCTCGCAACTCGACCCCCGCACCGAATCGCCCGGCCCGGGCGACCTCTACGAAGTGGGGACGGTGTGTGTCATGCACAAAGCCATCAAAGTCCCCAGAGACAACCTGCTGCTGTTTTGCGAGGGGGTTGCCCGTATCCGGACGCGCGAGTACACCGCCACCGAACCGTTTCTCAAGGCGCGCGTCGAACGCCTGCCCGACGTGGAACCGGATATGACCCCGGAAGTCGAGGCGCTGCGCCAGAACGTGCTGAGCCTGTTTCAGGAAATCGTTTCGGCCTCGCCCAACCTGTCTGACGACCTCACATCCACCGCCACCAACATCCCCGAGCCGGGACGCCTGGCGGACTTCGTCGCCGGTACCCTCCCTGCGCTGGGACACGTGGAGCGCCAGGCCTTGCTGGAACAACTCGACGGCAGGACGCGGCTGAATGAAATTCACCGCCAGCTCACCCGTGAGCTGGAACTGGTGGAGTTGCGCGGACGCATCCAGTCCCAGGTGCAGGGACAGCTTTCGCAAAACCAGCGCGAGTTCTATCTGCGTGAGCAGTTGAAAGCCATCCAAAAGGAACTGGGTGAGGGCGACGAACCGGGGCGCGATGTCGAGGACTTGCGCAAGAAACTGGAAGCCGCTGGCATGACCGAGGAAGTTCAGGCCGAAACCCTGCGCGAACTGAACCGCCTCTCACGCATGTCGCAAGCCTCGCCCGAATACAGCATGACCCGCACCTACCTGGAGTGGATGGCCAACCTGCCGTGGAGCGTCTCATCCGGCTCCCAGGTGGACGTCAAGCGCGCGGCCGAGATCCTGAACGAGGACCACTACGACCTGGAAAAAGTCAAGGAACGGATCCTGGATTACCTGGCCGTGCTGCAACTGCGGCCGGTGTTGAAGGGGCCGATCCTCTGCTTCGTGGGCCCGCCGGGTGTCGGCAAGACGTCCCTGGGCAAATCGATCGCGCGCGCGCTCGGCCGCAAATTCGCGCGCATCTCCATGGGCGGAATGCACGACGAGGCCGAGATCCGCGGCCACCGCCGCACCTATATCGGCGCCCTGCCGGGACAGATCATCCAGGCGTTGCGGCGGGCCGGCACCAACGACCCGGTTTTCATGCTGGACGAGGTCGACAAACTCGGGCACGACTTCCGCGGCGACCCGGCCTCGGCCCTGCTTGAGGTGCTCGACCCCGAGCAGAACTACACCTACCGCGATAATTACCTGGACGTGCCCTTCGACCTTTCGAAGGTCCTGTTCATCACCACGGCGAATGTGCTGGACCCGGTGCCGGATGCACTACGCGACCGCATGGAGATCATCCCGCTCGAAGGCTACACCGAGCAGGAGAAGGTCATCATCGCCTTCCGCTACCTGATTCCGCGCCAGACCACCGAGAATGGCCTGGCCCCGGATTCCGATATCCACTTCTCCGACGCCGCGGTGCGCTTCATCGCCCGCCGGTACACGCGCGAAGCCGGCGTGCGCAACCTGGAACGGCTGATCGGAACCTTGTGCCGCAAACAGGCGCGCCGGATCGCCGAGGGCATCCACGAGAAGATCGAGGTGACCGAAGAGGCAGTGGAGAAGGACCTGGGCGCGCCCCGCTTCCGCACCGATACCGAAGTGGCCGAACGCACGCGGCGTCCCGGAGTGGTGGTCGGCCTGGCATGGACGCCGGTGGGCGGCGACGTCCTCTTCATCGAAGCCGGTCGCATGCCGGGAGGCAACAAAGGCCTGATCATGACCGGACAATTGGGGGCGGTGATGCAGGAGTCCGTGCAGGCGGCGCTGACGTGGGTCCGTGGCAATGCGGTGAAGTACGGGATCGACCCGGAGTTGTTCAAGGCGAGCGACATCCACATCCATGTGCCGGCCGGCGCGACTCCGAAGGACGGCCCCTCGGCGGGCATCACGATGGCGACGGCGCTGGTGTCGATGCTGACCGACCGGCGCGTCCGCACCAACCTGGCGATGACCGGCGAGATCACGCTCACCGGCCAGGTGCTGCCCGTGGGCGGCATCAAGGAAAAGGTGCTGGCGGCCAAACGCAGCGGCGTGCGCGAGGTGATTCTCCCGTTCGAAAACGAGGTCAACGTCAAGGAAGATCTGAAGACCGAGCAGATCGACGACATCAAGTTCGATTTTGTGAAGTCGATGGAAGAGGTGGTGGAACTGGCGCTGGAGGCACGGGCGGAGAAACAGGTGTAGCCAATGCGCGCGAGTTATCGCGGCCACTTTAGGTGCCGGCGCAGAAAAGCAAAAGTGCCCACGCCGTGTATGGTGTGCGGACCGTTGAAAAACTCGATTTCGGTGCGGTCCGGAATGCCCAGCCGCGTGTAGAAGCGGCGCACTTTGGCGTACTCATAGGCCACCCATTCGTCCGGCGCTACGCCGTCTTCGTGGCCGCGCTCCACCATGAAGGGCCGGGGAGCCATGAGGTTCGCCAGGTCGGAATAGTTCACCACGTTGGCGAAGTCGAACTCCAGCATGTCGTATTCGTTGGTAACCATGTAACTGTAGCCCGAGTCCACACGCGTCGTCTTCCAGACCCACTCGTTGAAATCCGCCGAGCAGATCGAAAGGGCGTAGCCGTCCACGAGCGGAGGCACGCGCATGGCAGTCTTACCGCCGTAAGACAGCCCGTAGAAGCCGATGCGCTCGCGGTCCACGAAAGCCAAGCCGCCCAGCCACTCCAGCAAACGCTGGTGCTGCCCGAGAATGAACGAAAATAACGACAGCTTCAGTGGATGCCCCTGGCGTTGGATCAGGCGGAAACGATCCTCGCCGATGTAAGGATTCTGCGGCGCGAACGTCACGAATCCCTCCTCGGCCAGCCGCACTGCCAATCGATGGTAGTAGTGCGAGTCGATCTTCGGATCCGCCACCTCCCGCGCGTACCCCTCCAGGCCGTGCTGGCAGACCACTACGGGCCTCCGCTCACCGGGCTGGATATCCTTGGGCACCAGCAAAATCCCGTAGGCGAAGATGCCGGGCCAGACGTCCAGCATCACTTCGTAGCCGCGAAATTTCGGCTCGTCGTAAACCAGCCGCGTCTGCGCGTTGGCCGGCACGCTGGGATCGGGAAGCCGCCCGATCACCTCATCCCAAATGTAGTTGCGCAATGGCTGCGTGGTCTGCTTCCATGCCTCCGGCGACGACGAGTTGGCTTGCGACCAACGGGCCGCCCGCTTCAGGTCCGACCCGCGAACCAGAGCCTGCGTATGCGCGACGAGTTGATCGAATTGGCGGTGAAGCCGGATGGTCGGATCGAAATTCGTACGGACGTCCTTCACCGGCTCTCCCGGGGTGAGAGAGCCCGGCGCTCCCAGCGATCGCAGCAGCGCGGTCAACGCTTCCGTGGAACCGGGTGAACCGCGCCCATCGCCGCTCACCACGAGTTGAACATGGCCGGATGCGCTGGCTCGGGCTACTTCGCTGCGAATGGAATCGAGCGGCGGGGTAGTGATCCGCCCGGAGGGCGCGGCCCCCCGGCGTTCCGGCGTGCTGGCAGGCGGACCCGCCACCTCGGGGAAGCGGCTCGCCTCCACGATCAGGGCACGGGGCGCGATCATCCCGGCCAGGTCCGCGTCGCCGAATTCCTCGAGCAGCCCCCACACGTCGCGATAGATCGGCTCCCGCCACAGGTCCTGCCGCGATTGAAAATACCCGCTGACCATCGCGGCGCCGATCCGCGGATCGAGGCTCGTGGCATACAGAGCCACCAGACCCCCCTCGCCGTAGCCGGCGATCCCGATGGGGGCGGCGCCGCCGGCGTTCTCGTGCGTAAACCAGTCGACCGCCGCCAGCACCTTCTGCACTTCATAGCCAATGATGTGCCGGCCCGTCTCGTAGGCCATGCGGTAGATCCACTCGCGGTGGGTTTGATTGGTCATGCGCACGCCGGGGATGCCGGACCACGTGTCGCTGCGATCGATGAGCGTCGGCACCAGCACCTGGCAGCCGCTCTCCGCCAGCCGCCGCGCGAACTGCGCAGAAGGGTCAACGCCCGGCGCCAGTCCGGAGAGCATCTCCGGCGACCAGTCGGCATCGGGGATGGCCACGATTCTCGCCGTCGGCGTACCTTCGGGTTCGAGCAGCAGGCCTTCGGCGTCGACATCGTCGAACACCGGCCAGCGGACCGCATAGACGTGGTAGCCTTTCCCCCGGGCTACTTCAGCGGGGACGGCGGTGGTGGCCGTCAGTTCGGGAGCGGTGAATGGAACGCGGACATCTACGGCGCCAATGAGGCGGCGGAACCGCTCGCGGCGTGGAGCTACATCCGACCCCTGGAACTTCGCCCGCCGGTCCACCGAGGCTGCCGTCTCGCGCAGCAGGAATGTATGGATGGCGTCCACCATGCCGGCCGCGGGATCGCCTTGGTAGCCGAACGGCCTGCTGCCCGGCAAGATCGTCTGGGCGAGGGTGACCGGCATGGCCGCCGCCAGGGACAACAGCATTGCAGTCAAAATGCTGGCTCGATTCATCGTCCGGGCCTCCAGACACAGATAATACCCCAAGCGTCAGGGGCGTTATGACAAAGATCGTTCGTTCATTCCAGAACTCCTCTTGCTGCCCGGACGCTCAGCGCGGCTATCGCCATGCCATCGGAGAATTCGTAGATTGGTACTGCTCGGAGCCGCGATTGTCCTTCAGCAAGACGGTCGTCGCCCGTTACCGGATGCACCTGGAATCTCGCGGCCTTGCCCCAGGCACAATCAATCTCCGGCTCGGCGCCGTCCGTCGGCTGGCATACGAGGCTTCGGACCGCGGTCTCCTGAGCGCCGACTGAGGCCGAAGGCGTGCCTTACTTCGGCTGCGTGGGACGGATCGTATCTTTCACCGCTTTGGCAGGCCGGAACTTCACGGCCGTCTTGGCCGTCATCGCTTTGGCGGCCTTTTGATCGCTACGGGGCCGCGCCTTTTTGGATTGCGCCATTTCTTCATCCTCCCGAATCAGCGTAAGCCGATTTGAGAAATGATACACCAAAACGCCTGAGGTGCGTCAGAGGATCGCGGGTGGGGGCTCCAGTTTTGAACGCTCGCTGTGAATCGATACAAACAGGACGCGGCACGTTATCGCCGCAATAGCCAGCCGCCAGGGTTGAAGGTCATGATATAGGCCTCGCGTGTGAAGTCCTGCGTGAATGGTTGCGAGACGCCGTCCTCCAGAAACTTGCGGACCGCAGCCAGCGGGCCGGGACCAAATTCGGGAGCAGTGGGGACTCCGTCCATGTGGGTGTCCTCGACCACCAGGTAGCTGCCCGAGGTCACCATCGGCGCGTAGGCGTGCAGCTCATTCAACACGTGACCCATGGTGTGGTCGGAGTCGAGTGTCACCAGCACGTTCTTGCCCTTGGTCAGCTCCGCGATCTTCGACACGATTTGTGGGTCGGTCGAACTGCCCAGGAAAAATGTGACGTATTTCTTCCACAGCGGATGCTTCGCGGCGAGATTGGTCAGGTCTTGAATGTCTACCGTCAGCACGCGCGATTGCTCCAGCCCCGCGCCATTGAGCGTGTGCGCCCAGTACAGCGCGGAGCCGCCGCGCCACGTGCCGGTTTCCACGATGAAGTCGGGACGAGTCTCGTAAATGATCTGCTGCATCATCCACAGGTCCAGCGGATTCTTTTCGATCGGCACATTGAGGAAGAACATGTGCTGCCAGACCGGGATTTCGTGGAAGAGCTTCATCATCTCGTGCTGCTTCTCTGCCGGCACCAGCAGGTTGCGCTTGGCAAGCAGGTACCGGTAGCCCTGGCGGGCGCGTTCGGTTTCCTCCTCGCGGTCGAAACGGGCCGTGGGTGCGTGGGTCAGCATGACCCGCATCGCGATCACGCCCAGCTCGCGATTCTTCCCGTAGTCGCGCGCTGCTTTATCGAGCTCGAACTCGATCTCAGCGGGCTTCCCGGCGGTGAGCAGCACATCCGGCACCGCGCTCGAAAACTCGTGGCGACCCTCCTTGTCGTAGCGCTTGTGTCCGATCTCGGCGCCGTTGATCCGCGCCGTCAACACCACTGCGGGAATGGTGCGCGTGACCTCTACCGGCAGGTCGAATTCGAGCAGCAGCGAGGTCGCGTCTTTGCCCGGCGGCGGCACGATCGCCACCGCGAACTTGCGCGCCGTCCACCGCCAGCCGCCTTCAGATTCGTAGAAGCCGCGCAGCAGCACCGGCTGATACACTGGATCGCCGATGGCGATCTCGCTAGCTCCCAGACTGGTGCCGGCAGCGTCCAGGTGCAGCGCCGACTTGGGCTTGGTACGGCAGGCGGTTATGACAAGCAGCAGGGAAATAGTCAGTGCACGATGATTCATCGCGTCCTAGCATAACAATAGGCAGTGAGCATGAACCCTCCCTTTCAAGCCACGCCGCCATCCCGATCACGTTCCCGCACACGAGCAGCCCGAAACAGGGCCGCGCGCGGCTACGACATCGAAGTCCCGGCGCTGGCATGATAAAACGGATTTGGGAATAAGGAGGCCGTTCCATGGTGAATATCAGCCGCCGGGTCATGTTATCTTTGGCGCTGGGCGGGCCCGCGCTCCGCGCCGCCAATCCCAAACTGCGCATCGGCATCACCGATTGGAACCTGAAACTGTCCGCGAAGCCGGAGGCTATCCCCCTGGCCGCGCAGCTTGGTTTCGACGGAGTGCAAGTTTCGTGCGGGCGGCGCCTGGCGGACGACAAACTGCCGCTCGACCATCCCGGCGTGCTTGCGCAATACCGGCAAATGGCGGCGGACCAGCGCATTCCGATCGACGGCACCTGCGTGGACCGGCTGCACGACAACGGCCTGAAGAGCGACAAGCTGGCGGTGCGATGGATGTCGGATGCGATCCGCATCACCAAGGCGCTCGATACCAGAGTGCTGCTGGTTCCCTTCTTCGGCAAGTGGGGGCTGGGCACGCGCGAGGAAATGGATTACACCGCCGATGCGTTGCGCGAGCTTGGGCCGGAGGCCGAAAAGGCCGGCGTCATTTTGGGCCTGGAGGACACGATCTCCGCCGAAGACAACGTGCGCATCATGGAACGCTCGCGATCGAAAGCGGTGCTGGTCTATTACGACGTCGGCAATTCGACCAAAGCCGGATTCGACGTGGTGAAGGAGATCCGCTGGCTGGGCAAGGATCGCATCTGCCAGTTCCATCTGAAGGACAATCCGAATTACCTGGGTGAGGGCTCCATACCCTTCCCGGCAGTGATGGCGGCGATCCGGGACATCGGATTCTCGGGTTATGCGAACCTGGAAACCGACGCGCATCCCAATACCGATGTGGGGCCGGAAATGAAACGAAATCTCGAGTTCATCAGGAAGCTGGCTTAAGCCGTGACGAAACATCGACGATTTCTGCTGCTGGCGCTGCCGCTCGCCTTGGTCGCGCAACCCGCGCCAGATCTCGACCGCAAGCTGAGCGACAAGATATCCGCCGCGCTCCAAAAGGCGGGCGCTCCCAGCGTTTCCGTGGCGGTGGTGAAGGACGGGACGCTGGTGTTCGCCAAAGCATTCGGCAAGGCAAGCCTGTCTCCCGACCAGCCGGTGACTACGGAATCGCGCTACGGCGTGGGCTCCATCAGCAAGCAGTTCACCGCGGCGGCGCTCCTGCTGGCGCAGGAAGAGGGCCAGCTTACACTCGATGACAAAGTCGCCAGGTACTTTCCGTACCTGACGCGCGCCGGCAACATCAGCATCCGCCAGCTTCTCACCCACACGTCGGGCTTCGAGGACTTCGCGCCGCAGGACTATATCATTCCCGAATGGACGCATCCCACCGATGCGCAGACCCTGCTGGACCGGTGGGCGAAGAAACCGCTGAATTTCGAACCGGGCACCAGGTATCAGTACAGCAATACGGGATACGTGCTGGCGGCGGCCATCTTCGAGAAGGCATCGGGACAGCCGCTGGTCGGGTTCCTGCGGTCGAGGATCTTTCAACCGCTCGGTATGGCTTCGGCCGGCGATTGCTCGGAAAGCTCGCCCGCCGATGCGGCCGCTTACACGAAATTCGCGACTGGACCGCCGCGGCCGGTCGCGCGCGAGGCCAATGGCTGGTACCTCGGCGCAGGCGAGTTGTGCATGACGCCTTCCGATCTGGCCAGGTGGGACATGGCGTTTCTGCGGAAGCAGATCCTCTCGGCCAGGTCGTACGAGGAGTTCGTGCGCGAAGCCTGGCTGGCCAACGGGGACTCCACGCATTACGCGCTCGGATTGAGCATGGGTGAGTTCCACCATATCCCTACCGTCGCGCATAGCGGCGAAGTCTCGGGTTTCATTTCTTCGAACACGGTCTACCCGACTCGCGGCGGCGCCGTGGTGGTGCTCACCAACGAAGATGGCGTCAACCTGATCGGTCCCGTCACCTCGCAGGCTGCGACGATTGCCTTCCTGCCGGAGGAGCCGGAGGACTCGGAGCAGGCCACACGGCAGGTGCGCGGGATCCTGGACCGACTGCGGCGCGGAAAGATCGACCGGTCGCTGTTCACCTCCAATGCGAATTCGTATTTCACCGTCACGGCGCTCGCCGACGTCCGGAAATCGCTGTCGCCGATCGGCAAGCTCAAGACCGTCTCGCGCATCGGCGAAAACCTGCGCGGCGGCATGACGCACCGCGGCTATCGGGCGGTCTATGAGAAAAAGACGATGTTGCTGAACATCTACCTGACTCCCGACGGGAAGTACGAGCAGTTCATGATGGTGGAGGAATAGGCAGGCCAGGAGGCCTGCCCTACTTCTTCGTGGACGGGCCGCCGGCCACCAACTTGTCGAGTTCGGGCAACAGTCCGTTGGCTTCGAAAATGTCGTGCGTCAGGGCGCCGTATTCGAAGTGGTTGCGGATCATGCCATCCCTGTCGATCAAGTAGATGGTGGGAAAGTCCAGCGAGGGCACCCGCACGTACGAGCCCGCCACTTGTCCCATGTCGAAGAGCACGGGGTACGTGATGGCGTGCCCCTTGACGTACTGCATGATGGCGTTGGGGTTGTCGGGTGGAAGGGCCACCGCAACGATTTGCAGCCGGTCTCCGTACTTCAGTTGAAACTCCCTGATTTTGGGCGCGAAGGCCGCGCAATGGCCGCAGTTGGTCTGCATGAATTCCAGCAGCACCGCTTTGCCCCGGTAGTCGTACAGATCGCGCCATTGCCCCGTGGAATCGATCAGACAGAAGCCCGGCGCCCGGCGAGGGGCGTCGGCGGCGAACAGCGCGGCGGCGCAGAGGAGAGGGATCAGTATCTTTCGCATATTCCGATTACCTAAAGTTACCTCAAAATAGACCTTTCAGCCCACCAGTTGCTTCAACGTCTCGCCGTAGGGCGCGCGCGCCACGCCCTTCTCTGTGATGATGGCGGTGACGTACCGGAAGGGCGTCACATCGAACGCGGGGTTCTCGACGGCGGTGCCTTCGGGCGCTATCTGGTGGCCGAAGACGTGCGTCACCTCGGCGGCGGAGCGCTGCTCGATGGGGATCTCGTCCCCGGACGCCAGGCTCAGGTCCAGTGTGGAAATCGGCGCCGCCACGAAGAACGGGACGCGGTTCTCCTTGGCCAGCACGGCCACCGAATACGTGCCCACCTTGTTGGCCACGTCTCCATTGGCGGCGATACGGTCGGCCCCCACCACCACGCAGCCGATGCGGCCGGACTTCATGAAGTGCCCGGCCATATTGTCGGTGATCAGCGTGGTGGGGATGCCGTCCTGCTGCAATTCCCAGACCGTGAGCCGCGCGCCCTGTAGGAAGGGGCGGGTCTCGCCGGCGAACACGTCGATGATTTTTCCGGATTCGCGCGCCGCGCGGATCACCCCGAGGGCGGTGCCGAAGCCTGCGGTGGCCAGTGCGCCGGCGTTGCAATGGGTGAGCACCGTCTTATGGTCAGGCACCAACCCCGCACCATTGCGCCCGATGGTGCGATTGATGGCGATGTCCTCTGCGCGCACCAGTTGTGCTTCCTCCACCAGGCGCTGGCGAATCTCGCCGATCGGCCGGCCTTGGAGCGATTGATACAGCCGCTTCATGCGGTCGATCCCCCAGAAGAGGTTTACCGCCGTGGGGCGCGTCTTGGCGAGCGTATCGCAGATGGTCGCGACCTGGGCATCGAGGTCGTGTTCGCTGGCATGCAGCACGCCGATCGCGACCCCCATGGCGGCGGCTACGCCGATGGCCGGAGCGCCGCGGATGATCATGTCGCGGATCGCCCTGGCGACCTCCTCATAGGTCCGGCAGGTCACGTAAGTTTCGGTCAGCGGCAGGCGCGTCTGATCGATCATGACGACGCCTTCCGGGGTCCATTGAATGGTTTCTACCATGCGAGTGAGACGAAGGGATCGAGGCCGTTTGCATTGCCCACATAACCAACCTAGGGCAGTTGCACACCGGGCGCAACTCGCGCTACACCTTCTCGACAATCGGCAGCAGCGCCTTGATCGAGGTCTCCGTGGAGAACATCTTGCCCTTCGGATCGCGCCAGTGGGTTTCCAACGAGAACGTGCCCTTGTAGCCGTCCTTCACCAACGCGCGAATGTGGCCGAGATTGTCAAACTCGCCGGCGCCGACCGCGGTCCAGACGACTTTGCCGTCCTGGTGCTTGAAGTCGCG
>Ga0075030_100000240_pt1 | contig 45659 bp, 38 predicted proteins | sample LitLauG_LLR_2012_FD_71393 | JGI IMG/M metagenome (GOLD analysis project Ga0075030, IMG submission 71393) | Freshwater sediment microbial communities from Pennsylvania, USA - Little Laurel Run_MetaG_LLR_2012 | ecosystem: Environmental > Aquatic > Freshwater > Creek > Sediment | place: USA... | reverse complement strand
TGAAGCTCGACCTGCAATCACTGCCACGCATTGTTCATGCACGCAGAAGCGACGACGGCGTCTAAACTTTTGGCGAGTGCGCCAGATGCTTTGTCCAGCAAGGCGTTTCTGGATATGCAAAAATTTTCACTTTTCAGTTTTCTGAAAAAGAAACCTTATTTTCACTTGACGGCAGGCCCTACCGAGTGGCCTACTTGCTAGCCATACTAGTACTAGCAGAGACAGTACAGCTCTACTGGTCTAGCCCCCGCAACAAACGCCAAGGAGAAGCCAATAAAATGAAGCATCCCCGGTTTACCCCCTTCCTGGTCGGCTCCATCGTCACGTGCGTGCTCGCTTCGTCTGCATGGGCACAGATGTCCGTGGACAAGGTTGCCGCTGTGGATAAGACCCTTCAAGCAGTCAAAGCGCGTTATAACAAGATGCCCGCCAACAAGCAGCAGCTTTTAGACGGAACCGCCAACGCCGTGCATTTCGCCGATGTGTGGCACAGCATGGGCATGCGAATGGCAGACCCATCCTTCAAAGCTCATCAGGGCCCTGTCGTACCGGTCCCGGGCGGGGCGATCATCCCTGTGTCGGCAACCGGAGCCGCAAAAGACCTGACCTACTCGTCCATGGCTGGCTTCACGCAGAGCGAGACCTCCACTGCGCGCTGCGGCAACAACGTTGTCGTCGGGTTCAACGACTCGGGCAGCGTTTTTGAGACGCCGTATTACTTCAACGGAATCGGTGGCCAGGGTTTCAGCGGCTTCGCTTATTCCAACGACGGTGGCGCGACCTTCACCGACGGTGGTCCGATTGATCCAGGTCCCGGCCTTGGCAACTTCCTGGCTGGCGACCCCGGACTGAATTGCGGCGACGTCAACACCTTCTATTACACGCAGATCTTCGACTACAGCGACGCCAGCTTCAATCCATATGCTGCAGTCGCGATTAACAAGTCCACCAACGGCGGCAAGACATTTGGACCTCCGACGGCAGCCGTGTCCAAGAGCGGCTTTTACCACTCCCTGGACAAGCCGTGGTCGACCATCGACCCCTCCAACCACCAGAACATCTACGTCTCGTACACGGATTTCGATTTCTCCGGCACGAGCGTGACTTGCGGTTTCAACTTCCGCACCGCGATCGAGTTTGTCTACTCGAACGACGGTGGCACAACCTGGTCTGCGCCCGTAGTTGCGATCGAAGTCTGCGGCAACGGCGCGGTTCAGGGCTCGCAGATGGCGGTCAGCTCCAACGGCACGCTGTACATTTCGTGGGTCAACTTGGGCACGAACTTCCCGCTTGGACCCCGGACGATCCAGGTCAGCAGCTACTCGGGCGGAACTCTGTCCCCAGCGGTAACGGTGGACCAGACCCAACCGGGCGGCGACTCCTACTATCTCCAGGGTTTGTTCCGCGACTTCCTGGATATGGCCATGACGATCGATCACTCCGGCACCATCTCGGACGGCACGCTTTACATCAGCTGGGCCGACGGGCGCGACAAAATCGTTCCCGATCCGGTAGCGATCCAGGGCTACTACGCGTACGACGACATCTTCCTGCGGACGTCTTTCGATGGCGGCCAGACCTGGGGATTCTCCGCACGCAAAGTCAACAGCGACATCCAGCCACGCTTCGCCAGCGGACATGATCACTGGCAATCGGGGTTGGCGGTCGACAATACCGGCGCACTCGGAATTTGCTGGTATGACCGTCGCAACGACAGCGAGAATTTCGCTGTACAGCGTTATTGCGCGAAGTCTACCGACTACGGCAATACCTTCCCGAACGTGAACACTGGTCTTTCGGCGTTTGCGCCAACCCATGGTGGAGATGAATTCATCAACTCCATCTACATGGGCGACTACGACCAACCAAGCAGCGACTTCCTCAACATCAACTCCGGCTTCTTCAGCTCGTTCCAGACGCAGGGCGTGCGCGGGAATCCCGATGTTGTCGGTTATCGCTTCTAAACCTGCCGGCTTGTATCGGCAATAAATCGGGGCAGCCTTTAGAGGCTGCCCCGTTGTTTTGCGCCCTTGTTCTTCCGCGGGAGCTGCAACCTGTACTGCTTAGCGATTACCGGCGGACTTCGGCGGGCTGAATCTCTGCTACGTCGATGAGGGGTGTCGGGTAGTTGCCGGTGTAGCATGCGGTGCAGTAGGTGGTTTTGGCACCGTCGCCGCAAGCGGCCCGCAAGCCATCAAGCGACAGGTAGGCCAGGGTGTCGGCACCGATGAATTGCCGGATCTCCTCGTGCGACATATTCGCGGCGATCAGCTGTTTTTTCGAAGGAGTGTCCACACCGTAAAAACAGGGAGCTACAGTTGGAGGACAGGAAATCCGCATGTGAACTTCCTTGGCTCCAGCGCTCCTCACCATGCGGACAATCTTCCGGCTGGTAGTTCCGCGGACAATCGAATCGTCCACCAGCACGACGCGCTTGCCTTCGAGCAGCGCGCGCACGGGATTCAGCTTCAAACGGACTCCGAAATCGCGGACGTTCTGTCGCGGTTCAATGAACGTCCGGCCGACGTAATGATTGCGAATCAGCGCGAAACGAAAAGCGATTCCGCCCTCCGCTGCGTAGCCGATGGCAGCGGTCACGCCGGAATCCGGAACTGGAGCCACCAGGTCGGCCTCCACGCCCGATTCCCGCGCCAACTGGCGACCCAGACCTTCGCGACTAAGCTGAACCGGGCGCCCAAATACCATGCTGTCAGGGCGCGAGAAATAAACGTGCTCAAAGATACAGCTCGATTGCGGCGCGGAGGCGGCATAGAAGCTCGATGAAATTCCCTCGGGCCCGACCACCACGAGCTCTCCGGGTTTCACATCGCGAATATATTCAGCACCAATCAGATCGAAGGCGCAGGTTTCGGATGCAAAAACGATGGTGTCCCTGCCGTGCTCGGCTACAATGCGGCCCATCGCAAGCGGGCGAAAGCCACGTGGGTCGCGCGCCGCAAAGACCCGATCCGGACTCATCATGACCAGCGAAAACGCGCCCTCGACCTGGCTTAGAGCGTCCGTGATGGCCTCGATCAAGGTGTGCGCGCGCGACAACGCAATGAGGTGCAGAATGACTTCCGTATCGCTGTTGGTCTGGAAGATGGAGCCTTGTGCTTCCAGACGGTGGCGGACCTCAGACGCATTGACCAGGTTGCCGTTGTGGGCCAGGGCCATCGCGCCCTTGCTCGACTGCACCATGATCGGCTGGGCATTGAGCAGGGCCGAATCCCCGGCGGTCGAATAACGCGTATGCCCGATCGCCAGGGTCCCGCGAATACCCGCCAGCACGTCCTGAGTGAAGATGTCGGCGACCAGGCCCATGGCCTTATGTGTGCGAAGGGTAAGTCCGTCGGAACTGACAATTCCCGCCGACTCCTGTCCGCGGTGCTGCAAAGCGTGCAGGCCCAGATATGCCAACTTCTCCGCCTCTGGATGGGCGAAGATCGCCACCACGCCGCACTCATCGTGAAACTTGTCGGAAATCAGCATTTAGCGGTTCGCCTCTAGTCTTTCGCGCACCAGGTTTTACAATTGCAGCGTGGTCTCGGCCTGCAGGGCCGATTGCAAAGCTCCCTCGTAGATCGCAACCAGTTCGGCCACGTCGGCCGACAGCGCAACTTGACCATCCAGAACAACCTCCAGGGATTCCGGAATGGTTTCGCCGATCACTTCGACTGCAACACCGTGCCCACCGGCTATTTCTTGGATTCGCGTGACCTTCGCCGGGTCGCAAGAGACGATGATCCGTCCCGCGTCCTCGCCGAACAGCACAAATTCCGCGGCCAGTTCGTTGGAGGAGAGGGTCACGCGCGCGCCCACCCCATGTGGAAGCGCCTTCTCCGCCAGCGCCACCGCCAGACCGCCATCCGAGCAATCGTGAGCGGAATCGACAAGCCCCTGCTCGATGATCCGGATCAGCGCTCTTTGCAGCGCCGCCTCGCGTTGAATGTCCAACTGGGGCGGGTAACCCCACAACGAGCCGAGGATTTCCTTCGCGTATTCGGAGCTGCCAAATTCAGACTCGGCATCGATGGCATCGCCGGGTTCGGCGGCGCGCAACAGCACGACAGCCCGACCCGTCGCAGCGAAATGCATCTTGGCTGTTTTGTGAACATCCGGCAAGAGGCCGACAATCCCCAGCACCGGCGTCGGATAAATGCCCTCACCGAGCGTTTCATTGTAGAAACTTACGTTGCCGCCGGTGACGGGAATATCGAGTTCCTCACAGGCCCGGGTGATGCCGTCGATGACCTGGGAGAACTGCCACATGATGTGCGGCTTTTCGGGATTGCCGAAATTCAGGCAGTTGGTCGCGCCGATCGGAGTCGCACCTACGCAAGCGACTTTGCGGGCCGCCTCGGCTACAGCATGCATTGCTCCCAGTTTCGGATCCAGGTAACACCAGCGGCCATGCCCGTCGAGCGCCATCGCCAGCCCGAGATTCGATCCCTTGATTCGAATCACGCCGGCATCACCGGCGCCCGGCCCTTCCACAGTGTTGGTCTGAACCATCGAGTCGTATTGTTGCCACACCCAGCGCTTGCTGCAGATGTTCTGGCCCGCCAGCAAACGCTTGAGATCGGATGAAAAGCCTTGCCCCGCGCCCAGTTTGACCCCCGCAGGCTTCTCGCGCGCCACCGGAGGCTCCCAGCGGGCCAGCGGCCGTTTGTAGACCGGCGCGTCGTCGGTCAGCGCGGTGTTCGGAATCTCAGCCACGACTTTGCCGTGTTCGAGCACGCGCATGGTGTTTTCTGCGATCACGCTCCCGACATCAGAAGCGTCGAGACCCCACTTTTCGAAGATCTGAAAGACTTCGCGCTCACGCCCGCGCTCGGCGACCAGAAGCATGCGCTCCTGCGACTCGCTGAGCATAATTTCGTAAGGCGTCATGCCAGTTTCACGCTGCGGCACGCGGTCGAGTTCGATTTCCAAGCCAACACCGCCGCGCGCCCCCATCTCGCAAGTCGAGCAGGTCAGCCCCGCCGCGCCCATGTCCTGGATGCCGACCACGGCACCGGTTCGCATCGCCTCAAGACAGGCCTCCAGGAGGAGCTTCTCGAGGAAAGGATCTCCTACTTGAACATTCGGGCGCTTCGCTTCCGATCCCTCGCTGAACTCCTCGCTCGCCATGGTGGCGCCGTGGATGCCATCGCGTCCGGTTTTTGCGCCGACGTAAATCACCGGATTTCCCACACCGGAGGCTTTGGCATAGAAGATCTCATCTTTTCGCACCAGGCCCATGGCGAACGCGTTCACGAGTGGGTTGCCGGAGTAGCAGGGCTCAAACTTGGTTTCGCCGCCGAGGTTGGGCACGCCGAAACAATTGCCGTACGAGGCCACTCCGCTGACCACCCCCTCGAGAATGGATTGGTTGCGGTGCACGTCTTTCGCGTTCCCGTGAGCCGATGCGCTCGCCGCAATCGGTCCGAAGCGAAGTGAGTCCATCACTGCGACCGGACGGGCGCCCATGGTGAAAATATCGCGCAGAATTCCGCCAACGCCGGTGGTAGCGCCTTGAAAAGGTTCGATGAAAGACGGGTGGTTGTGCGACTCGATCTTGAACGCGCAGGCCCAACCCTCGCCGATGTCGACGATGCCGGCATTTTCGCCGGGGCCCTGCAGTACAAGCTTGCTGCGCGTCGGCAGGCGCTTCAAATGGATGCGCGAAGACTTGTAGGAGCAATGCTCACTCCACATCACGCTGAATATGCCGAGTTCGGTGAGCGTGGGCTCGCGGCCGCCCAGCAGTTGGCGGATCTTTTCGTACTCGTCCGTCGTGATTCCGTGGTCCCGTAGGGTCTCCGGCGTAATGGCGAAAGGGGCAAGGGTGGCCATGTCGGGTGGAGCTTTATTGTCGCATTTTCCCGGCATCGACTGCCAGCAAGTTTGATGGCCTATATTCTAGGAATGTGGCCCCTTTGAGGGCCATGAAGAGAGCCCATGAAATCCCTGGTTGTCGGCACGGCCGGCCACATCGATCACGGAAAAACCGCCCTGGTCAAGGCTCTGACAGGCATTGACGCCGACCGGCTCGAGGAAGAAAAGCGGCGCGGAATCACGATTGACCTGGGGTTCGCCCATCTCACGCTGAAGGGCGAGGGGGGAGAGGCAATCCAGATTGGATTTGTGGATGTGCCGGGACACGAGCGGTTTGTACGAAATATGCTGGCCGGGGCCGGTGGCATTGACCTGGCGCTGTTCGTGATTGCCGCCGATGAGTCCATCAAACCGCAGTCCCGCGAACACTTCGAGATTTTGAGGCTCCTCGGCATCCCCAGCGGCATTACGGTGATCACTAAGTCTGACAACGTGGATGCTGAGACCCTGGGGGTCGTCAGGATGGAGATTGAAGAGTTTCTGCGCGGATCTTTCCTGGAGGCCGCGCCCATCGTCGCTGTGAGCTCCCGCACAGGAGACGGCATTCAGCCCCTGAAAGACGAACTGGTGAGGCTCAGTGAGCGGGCAAAGCCACGAGATGCTTCAGCGTTGACCAGATTACCGATCGACCGGGTTTTTACCATGAAAGGGTTTGGCACGGTCGTGACCGGAACGCTGCTGAGCGGCACGATACGCGTAGAAGATGAGTTGGAAGTCCATCCCAGCGCAACCAGGGTGCGAGTGCGCGGCGTGCAGGTGCATAGCGAGAGTGCAAAAGAGGCTGTGGCTGGGCAGCGCACAGCGCTCAATTTGGCGGGCGTGGACAAGCGTGAGCTGTTTCGCGGCATGGTGCTGGCGTCAGCCGGTGTGTTGCATTCCACACGCACGTTCGACGCGCGCCTGGAAATGCTGCCGGGCGCGAAACTGAAAAAGCGGATGAAGGCGCATCTTCATGCCCAAACTTTCGAAGCGCTGGCCGAGATCGTTGCCATGCCTGCACACGAAGATCGCCGGAACAGGCTGGCGAGGATCAAACTGCCAAAAGCGATGCTGCTCGTGCCGGGAGATCGGTTCATCCTGCGACAGGAATCGCCCCTGTTGACCATTGGCGGCGGCGTAGTTCTAGAGAATGCGCCGCCGCGGAGCATGACAGCGAATTACATGGACGCGCTTGAGGCGCATGACGGTTCGCCAGCGAACCTCTTGCGCGGGCAAGTGACTGCGGCGGGAGCCGGCGGATTGACGATGGCAGATGCCGTCGCCCGCACGGGACTTTCCGCGCGGCGAGTGGACTCGCTGTTGCGCGAACTGCCGGTCATTCACAAGTTCGGTAATACATTGGCGACGGACTTCGCAGTGGACGGAGTACGACGCAGCCTCTTAACGATGATCGAGACATTCCACAAAGAGCATCCGCTCGCTCGTGGAATCGGGCGCGAAGAGCTGCGCGGACGCATGGCTGGGGTTTCAGGAGAAGTCTTTGACGGTGTGCTGACCACGCTACTGGCCGAGAAATTACTGGAAACCACTGGAGAAATCATTTGGCGGGCCGGCAGCGGTGTCGTGCTGAAGGACGAAGAGGCCGCCGCGAAGAAAAGAATCGAGCAGGCATTTCATACCTCCGGACTACAGGTACCAGCGCTGGTGGAAGTGTTGGCAGGTTTGAAGATTGACAAGGTGCGCGCCGAGAAGTTGGTCACGCTGTTGTTGCGCGAGAAAACTTTGATTAAAGTTTCGGCGGAACTGGTGTTTCACCGCACAGCACTGGAGCAATTGCGTTCCATGCTGTCGGAACGAAGAGCCTCCGCGCCGCGGATCGACGTGGCCGCCTTCAAGGAAATGACCGGTGTGAGCCGGAAGTACGCCATCCCCCTGCTCGAATACCTGGATCGGGAACGGGTGACACGACGGAATGGCGACGTGCGGGAAATTCTTTAGCAACCCTCACACTCTTCTGGAGATTTTCTTGACCCTGCCGATAAGACTGTTTGAGAGTGCGCATGAGTGGAATCGTCCGGTGGGTTGGCAGCATTGTGGTGTGCTTGGCGGCATCCCTTACTGCGGCCACACAGACTTCCACAGAGGTTGGGACCGAATTTGAAGCGGCTTCGGCGAAGATTCTGGCGTTGGAAAATGCCTGGAACCAGGCCGAAGAACGCGGCGACGTAAAGGGCATGGAGATGCTCTTCGATGATTCGCTCATTTACGTCACCGAAAATGGGCAACTGATGACGAAAGCGGCGTTTCTGGCCTCAGTGAAGGAGGCGGCAAAGTCCCGTACGGAACAAATCGTAACCGAATCCGTGGTTGTGAAAACCTATGGCACGGTCGCGATTGTCTCTGGCGTTTATGTTGCCCGCGGGAAAAAGGCTGGCTCGCCTTATACCAGGCGGGGGCGGTTCGTCGACACCTGGCTTTACAGGAACAACGTCTGGCGCTGCGTTGCGGTTGATACGACACCGACGCACTGACACTCACCGCCCAACGACTCGGACGCCGTTTGCCGCGGCGCGTACTTCCCTTCACAATAGACAACATGATGAAAGTGATCGGCGCGGGCCTCGCGGGGCCTGAGGCTGCCTGGCAATGTGCGCGTCGCGGTGTCGCGGTCGAACTCTACGAGATGAGGCCGCACAAGAACACTCCTGCGCACCAAACCGGCGCCATGGCGGAGTTGGTCTGTTCCAACTCCTTGAAATCCGAGAGCATTCATACCGCGCCGTGGCTGCTGAAGGAGGAACTAAAGCGCGCGGGGTCGCTGCTGATCGAGATTGCCGGCCAATGCAGCGTTCCCGCCGGGCACGCTCTGGCCGTGGACCGCGACCTCTTTGCGGCGAAAGTGACTGCCGCGATCGAGGCAGAGCCGCTGATCACCGTAAAGCGCGAGGAGGTGCATGAGATCGCAGAAAACGATGGCTCGGTTACTGTCGTGGCCTCCGGTCCGCTTACGTCGGATTCGCTCGCGCTAGAGATCGGCAGGTTGACAAGCCAAGGGACAGCCCAAGACCCCGGTGTTCACTCCGCTCAGTTGTTCTTTTACGATTCCATCAGCCCGATCGTGGAGGCGGACTCGATTGATCGTTCTCGCGTGTACATGGCGGCCCGCTACGACAAAGGGACGGCGGACTACATCAACTGCCCAATGAACCGGGATGAATACGACAAGTTTGTCGATGAGTTGATCGCGGCGCAGTCCGTAGAGCAAAAGGACTGGGAAAACCTGAAGTACTTTGAGGGCTGCCTGCCGATTGAAGAAATCGCGCGGCGGGGACGGGATACGCTGCGATTTGGCCCGATGAAACCGGTTGGTCTGCGCGACCCAAAGACCGGGAAAATGCCGCACGCCGTCGTACAGTTGCGACAGGAAACTCTGCGCGCCGACTCCTACAATCTTGTCGGATTTCAAAATCACTTAAAGTTCGGAGAGCAGGCGCGTATTTTGCGGTTGATTCCGGGCCTGGAGAACGCCCGCTTTCTGCGCTACGGCCAGATTCACCGAAACACTTACATCAACGGCCCCGCTCTGCTGCGTGAGACGCTGCAACTCAAGACCGCCTCTCGCGTCCTTTTCGCCGGTCAGATTTGTGGTGTGGAAGGCTACGTAGAATCGATCGCGACGGGCCTGATCGCGGGCGCCAATGCCGCCGCGCTGGTGATGGGCCACGATCCCCTCTCTCCTCACCGGTCGACGGCGCTCGGATCTCTCACCAACTACGTCGCCAATGCCGACGCCCGGAATTTTCAGCCCGCCAACATAACTTTTGATCTGCTGCCGGCCCTGGAAACGCGAGTACGCGACAAGAAGCAGAGGCATCAACTGCAGTGTGAGCGCGCCCTGCGCGAGTTGCAACCCTGGCTGGCCGCGAACTCGCCCGTCGCCTCATCTCGATAATAAATTTGACGAGGCGCCGCCTTCCGCATACTCTGGCTGGCAATTCCCCGCAGCCGAGGTGAACGAGTGCCATTGTCCGCCATCGATTCGATCAGTCCCGCATTTGAGCATGCGAAAAAGCAATTGTTCCGGCCATTCCGGCTCGGTCAGTGGCTGAGATTGGCGTTTGTGGGCTTCTTCGCGGGCGAACTCAGTTCCGGCGGTGGCTGCAACGCGCCAAACCTTAACAGCTTCCCTCAAGGCAGCGGCCGTCACACACAACACTTCATGGGCCCGGGACTGAGCGACCTGCATCCCGGCGCGTGGATCGGGTTGATTGCGGTCCTGCTGGTCTCCGGCTTCGTGCTGTGGTTCGTTTTTGTGTACATCGGAAGCGTGATGCGGTTCGTACTTTTCGACAGCGTTCTGCAGAAAGAATGTCACATTCGAGCCGGCTGGGTGAAACGACAGGGCGAGGGGTGGAAGCTTTTTGTGTTTCATCTGCTGTGCCTGGTGGCTTCCTTAGTTGCGTTCTCGGTCATCGTTGCGGTTCCGCTGCTCATCGGCGCGCTGGCCGGATGGTGGAAAGACCCGAGCGAGCACATCGGCGGGTGGATTCTGGTGGGCTTGCCGGCCTTTGCGCTGTTCCTGGTGGTGGCTCTGGGCTTCGCTCTGGTCTACGTTCTTACAAAAGATTTCGTCGTGCCCCAGATTGCGCTTGAGGACATCGGCATCACTGAGGGATGGCGGCGTTTGTGGGAGATGATGCGGGCCGAAAAGGGCAGCTACGCCGGCTACATCGGGATGAAGATCCTGCTGGCGATCGCGGCTGGAATCGTCGTTGGAATAGCAACCTTCATCATGATTCTGGTGCTGGTCATTCCCGTCGTGGGAGCCGTGATTGCAGGTAAAGCCAGCGGCCTCGAATGGACCGCAGCCACGATCACGCTGGCGATTGTGACCGGCGTGTCTTTGTTCGCGGTACTGATGTTCGTGATTTCGCTGATCTCGGTTCCGGCGATCGTGTTTTTCCCGGCTTACGCAATGTACTTTTTCGCAGGACGATATCAAAAACTGGCGTCCGTGGTGTGGCCTGTTCCGCCCGCTGAAATACCGCCGGCCTTGCCTCAACTGCCAATGACACCGCCGTCGAGCGCCGAACCGATAGGTTGAAACTATTGCGTACCCGGCTTGAGCCGCGCGCTCGCGCGATGAGGCCACGAAAAGCGCCGACCGATGATGCACTTCAGGATCAAATGGTCCGTGGATCGGGTTGTCCCGATGCCGACGCCGGCGTTGAATTCCCACTGCGGCGCAAAATCGATGTCAATCGAAGGAAAAAATTGTTGTTGCTGGTCGCGCAACGCGTCGAAGCCGGAAAGCGGACCGTAAGCCGCGTAGTATTCCAGTCCGGCGGCTACTTTTTTCGTTACATCAAAACTGAACTTCACATTGGGAGAAAACGTGACACCTTGATTGACGCCGGGGCCGTGAAATGAACGGTCCAAAGCGGGATTGAAAGCGAAGTACCAGCGGCCAATTTTCTTGTCGACAATGGGGCGGACCTCCCAGGTCCACGTGTCGGGTGAGAATGCGGCGCGCTGATACCCAATCTCGGTGGAGAGACTGACTCCCACCGGCCAGTGCCAGGACGCAGGCACGCGCACCCGCGGCCGAATGTGGTCGCCCACCCACTGCCAGCCTCCGTCGGACTGAATGCTGGTGAACACATAGAAGCCGACTTCGGCCCAGTCGTTGATGCCCTGCGTTATTTCAAGCGTCTCATGCTCGGCGTGGTTGGTCGGGAGCATGCCACTCTGCACCGTCTTGCTGCCCTCCTCCGTGAAGTTGGAGTGCAATTCGACCATCGTGGAGCGAGGCGCTTGAGTGTCAGCGCCGTAGACCTGGATTTCGTAGTTGTCCTGGGCGGGCGCGGCAGGCGAACACAGCGTCGCAGCCGCCAACAGGGACAGAGCCACGAGTGAAGTTCGGAAGGGCAATGGGCAAGCTTTCTCAGGCCGCATTTCTCCTCAAGCGCGGCTTCTCTCATAATGCATGGCCTTGCACACTCGGCGCAACACCGCATCACACTAGGTCAAGTCCTTTGTTTCTCGAAGGAACTCCGAAGCCTGCCGGGGTGTCTTAAGCATGCAAGAGGAGTTCGCAAATGGCTTTTTCGACCGCTGGTGGAAGTGCGCCCAAACCCGAAATCAACGTCACGCCACTGATTGACGTCCTTCTGACGTTGATCGTCGTTTTCATGCTCGTCGTTTCGGCACAGAAGGACTATCAGGAAAAAGCGCAGATTCCTCAGCCTCATGAGAAACGTACTGACGCCACCGAACCGCCAAGAACAGTGGTCGTTCAACTTTCCTGGAGCCATGACAGCCGAGCATTGCTGAAGATCAATGGTGCTGACGTTAGTTGGCATGACCTTGAGTCGAGCCTGGCGCGGATTTATGTTCAGCGAATGGAAAAGGTTGTGTTCGTGCGCGGTGACGGAGACGTCGAATTCCAGGATGTCGCCGACGCGATCGACATTGCGCACCATGCCGGCGTCTCGAGCGTAGGGCTGCTGAGCAAAGACCCCGAAGCCCATGCGGAGTAGCTCTATTCCCGCGCCCTATTCTTGATCCAGATCGGAGTACCGACAAAGCCAAACGCGGCACGAATCTGGTTTTCCAGAAACCGCTGATAGGAAAAATGCAGCTTCACGGCCCGATTGGTGAAAAGAACGAAGGTGGGCGGCGCAACCGATGCTTGCGTCATGTAAAGGATCTTGACGCGCTGGCGCATGGGTACAGACGCTCGTTCGAAGTCGACGCGCTCTATGAAGCGGTTCATGTCAGCGGTAGAGACGCGTTTCCGCCGCTCGGCGGCAACTTTCTCGAGCATCGGAAAAATCTGCTCCGTGCCTTTTTGCTTGGCCGCAGAAATGAATAGTACCGGCGCGTAACTCAGAAACTTCAAATCATGGCGCAGCCGCTCTTCATAAGCCGACTGGTCGGCGGGACGCTTGCTGGCCCGCATGCGCGACGCCTTGGTGGCACGGCCCTGTTCGGTCCCGGCCAGGACCATGTCCCACTTGTTGACCAGGATGATCATCGACCGGCCGCTCTCATGGGCGTAGCCGGCGATGGCCGCGTCAAGCTGGTTGACGCCCTCGGTTGCATCAATGACCAGCAACGCCACGTCGGCCGCTTCCAGATGTTTGCGGCTCATTACAACCGACAACTTTTCAGCCATCAGTCGCGTCTTGCCTTTGCGTCGAATTCCCGCTGTATCGATGAAGCGAAACTGGCGTCCGTTATACTCAACTACTTCGTCCACCGCATCGCGGGTCGTGCCCGGAACTGGCGAGACGATGGCGCGGTCCGTTCCCGTCAGGCAATTGAGCAGCGTCGACTTCCCAACATTCGGATGGCCGATGATCGCGACCCTGACTTCACGAGTGGGAGCCGCTTCCTCGACCTCCAGTTCTCCACCGATCTCGGGCTCGCTGGACGCCGCTAGATCTGCGGTCTGGTTCGGTCCCTGCGGCATGGTCGCGAGCACTGCATCCAGCAGATCGTCAATGCCGCGGCCGTGTTCCGCCGAGACTGGGAACATGGCCGGAATCCCCAGCCGGTGAAAGTCCGCGGGCAGATGTTCCTGCTGGCTTGAATCCATTTTGTTTACTGCAAGAAAAAGCGGCTTCCCCGTTTTGCGCAGCAGGCGCGCCAGTTCCTGGTCCGGACCAGCGAGTTCCGAGCGGCCATCCACAACCAACACCACAGCCGAGGACTCTTCAAGCGCCTTGCGGGCCTGCCGGTAAATCTCCGCCGGAATCAAGTTCTTGTCTTCGGGCACAATTCCGCCGGTGTCGACGACGCGAAAGTTGCGGCCCAGCCACTCCGCCGAGCCATAGATGCGGTCGCGGGTGATGCCGGGTTCGTCGCCGACGATGGAACGGCGGGTGCGCGTGAGCCGGTTGAATAGCGTCGACTTGCCAACATTGGGGCGGCCGACGATGGCTAGCGTCGGGAACCCGGCGCTGACATCGGAAGCCGAGTTGTAGGTGGGCTGAGACAAGATGATTGCTTGAGACGAGGACTGCGCTGCCGGCCAGTGTTTCCTGCACGGAACTCGTATTATAGAGACTTCCGTGGCATCCACCACTTCAAATCGGCTGGCAGGCGGCAATACCGCCACGCTGCATCAGTTCTTTGGCCCCGGAGGAGTGCTGTCGAAGACTCATCCCGCTTACGAGTTCCGCCGCGGACAGTTGCAGATGGCGGAGGCGGTCGAGAAAGCGATCGCCGAGCGGCGCCACCTGATCATCGAAGCCGGCACCGGCACTGGCAAAACGCTCGCCTATCTGCTGCCGGTCATTCGTTCGGGAAAGCGCGTCATCATTTCCACTGGCACGAAGAACTTGCAGGAACAGCTTTTCTACAAGGATGTTCCTTTCCTCGAGCGGGCGTTGCTGGCAGACGGCGGCAAAGAAGGCGCCCAGCGGCTTTCCGTCTGCTACATGAAGGGACGGAACAATTATCTGTGCAGGAAGAAGCTGTACGACCTCACCTCTCAGCCGGTGTTGAGCGGCCTCGAGGAAATCGAACAATACAGGGCCATTCAAGCGTGGGAGAAAACGACGCAAACGGGCGATCGCGCCGAGCTCGCCGACTTGCCGGAGGCGAGTCCGCTGTGGCACAAGCTCGACGCCCGCGCGGAGGCCTGCCTGGGACAGAAGTGCAGCGAATGGGAGCGCTGCTTCATCACCGAAATGCGACGCCGTGCCATGGAGAGCGACATTGTCATCGTGAACCATCACCTTTTTTTCGCTGATCTGGCGATCAAACTGCAGGCCGACGGGGCGCCCGACGCCGGCGTACTGCCCGAGGCTGGTACTGTGATTTTCGATGAGGCGCACGAACTGGAAGATGTCGCAGGAAACTATTTTGGTATCTCGGTGAGCAATCTGCGCGTGGAGGAGTTGGCCCGGGACGTGGAGGCGACGGTTCGGCAGAGTGGCTCGTTGACCGCAGCGCTTTCGGGCGCTCTCGGAAGTCTTCGGGAAAAATCCCAATTGTTCTTCTCATTGCTGCCCGCGGGCGAGGGGCGTTTCGCATTCGAAACGCGGCGCGAGTTCCTGGAGGAAAATGGCAAGGAGTTTCTCGCGCTGAATCAGGCGCTGGGCAGGCTTTCTGGTGAACTGGAGGGATCGCCGCAAAAGCCTGACGAAAACATCAATCTTGCCCGGCGCGCACGCGAAATGCAGGTGCAGCTCAACTTCGCCATGGAGTCCGACGACCGGAACACTGTGTTCTGGATCGAGCGCCGCGGCAGGTTTTCGGCACAGAACGGCCGCAGGGGCGCTGAGAGGTCGAGGGACAGCTTGCCGGCGCCGCAAAGCGTCTTCCTGCAGGCGACACCGATCGACGTCGGCCCGATCCTGCGAGAGTGCTTATGGTCGAAGCTGGAATGCGCCGTGCTGACGTCGGCGACATTGGCGGTGTCGGGGGGATTTGAATATGTGCGGCAGCGGCTTGGAATCGAGCACGCGCGCGAATCGGTGCTGCCTTCGCATTTCGACTATGAGAACCAGGCTGTCTTATATGTGCCTCCCGACCTTCCAGACCCGCGCACTCCTCAATTCACCGAACGCGCCGCGGAGCGAATTCGCCAGTTGCTGGAAATGACCCGGGGACGCGCCTTCGTCCTGTTCACCAGCTATGCCCAGATGAATGACGTCTACGATCGCCTTCTCGGAATCCTGCGATATCCCATGCTTCGCCAGGGGGACGCGCCCAAGAACGCGCTCCTGGAGGAGTTCCGGCTCACGCCCGGCGCGGTGCTGTTTGCAACTTCGTCGTTCTGGCAGGGCGTCGACGTCCAGGGCGATCAGTTGAGTTGCGTGATCATTGATCGCCTTCCGTTCGCGGTGCCCAGCGATCCAGTCGTCGCCGCGCGCGTAAAGGCCGTGGATGCGGACGGGGGAAACGCGTTTTTTGAGTATCAGGTGCCATCCGCCGTCATCACGCTCAAACAGGGCTTTGGGCGGCTGATTCGGTCTCTCCACGACCGGGGCCTGCTGGTTCTGCTCGATAACAGGATTCTGAAGAAACAGTACGGCAGATTGTTTGTAGATAGCCTGCCGAACTACAAGAAAACTACCGATATTGGTGTTGTGCAGGCATTTTTCCAAATTGAAGGACCCGATCCACCCATCTCGGGATGAGCGGACAGTCGCCTCGTAGACATCGAGAAACTGGTTGTAAAATAAATAACATCAGAAATGCCGATTCGCCGATTTCTGTTACGCCGGACGAATCGCTGAGGGAGTCATGTTCGAAGTCACGGTCGAAGACACATTTGCCGCGGGTCATTACCTGCGCAACTACAAAGGCAAGTGTGAAAACCCGCACGGGCATAACTACAAAATTCGCGTCACGCTGGCCGGGGCGGAGTTGGACAAAGCCGGCCTGCTGCTGGATTTCAAAGACCTGCGGGAGGTCATGAAGCACGTCATCGACCGGCTCGATCATCGCATGATCAATGAGGTCGAGCCGTTTACCGAACTGAATCCATCCGCGGAGAATCTGGCGAAATATTTCTACGACGAATCGAACACCCGCTTGCAGCGCGTGACCAGCGGCCGCGTACGGGTGAAAGATGTCACGGTGTTCGAGACCGATACGACGACGGCCAAGTATAGCGAGCCCTAACCGATTCATCCTTCCGTCAAGCACTTCGCAGGGCCGGCAAACTCGATGCAGATCACCGAAATCTACAAGTCGCTGCAGGGAGAGTCCACGCATGCCGGATTACCCTGCGTCTTCGTCCGGTTGACGGGATGCAACCTGCGCTGCGCCTGGTGCGACAGCGAGTACACATTCGTGGGCGGCCATAAGATGACGCCGGAAGCGGTGATGCACGAGGTCGAGCGTCTCAGCCCCGAGGGCGGCCTGGTGGAGATCACCGGTGGCGAACCCATGCTTCAGGAGCGGGAAGTCGTTCCTTTGATGGAACGGCTGCTGGCAGCAGGATTCACCGTTCTTCTGGAAACCAGCGGCGAACGGCCGCTGGAGCTGGTTCCTGCTGGAGTTATTAAAATCGTCGACGTGAAATGCCCCGATTCCAGTGAGGGTGGAAGCTTTCGTGAAAGCAATTTGCAGCGGCTGAGTCCCCAGGATGAAGTGAAGTTTGTCTTGAGCGGTCGCAGAGACTATGAATTTGCCCGCGACTTCACGACGAAGCACGATCTGCCGCAAAGGGTGCGGGCCGTGCTTTTCTCGCCCGCCTTTCGCAAGGACGCGACCGGAACGCGGGACAGTTCGCATTGCCTGCTCGATCCACGCGAGTTGGCAGATTGGATGCTGGCCGACGGCGTCCCCGCCCGCCTGGGCCTGCAACTGCACAAGTTCATATGGGACCCCGCGACCAAGGGCGTGTAAGAGAGTGAGCACAACGCAAGACATCACGGCTGTGGTTCTGCTCAGCGGGGGGATGGATTCGTGCGTTTGCGCAGCGTTGGCCGCGCGCGACGGCAAAGCGGCGGCCGTCCACATCAGCTACGGGCAAAGGACTGAGGCCCGCGAGCGGCGCGCGTTTGAAGGGATTTGTGACCGCCTGGGCATTCAGAAACGCCTGGCTGTGCGGAACGAGGCCTTGAGCGCCATTGGGGGATCGGCACTCACTGACGAACGGCTGGCAGTTCCGCGGGCCGACAAAATTGGCGAGGGCGTACCGGTCACCTATGTTCCATTCCGCAACGCGCATTTTCTGTCGGTTGCGGTGAGCTGGGCAGAGGTACTGGGCGCGGAAAGGGTGTACATTGGCGCGGTGGAGCAGGACAGTTCGGGATACCCGGACTGCCGGCCGGCATACTATGACGCCTTCAACCGGGTCGTAGAGATGGGGACGAAAGACGGCCAGATCAAAATCGTCACTCCGCTGATTGGAATGCGGAAGGCGGAGATTGTAAAGCTCGGCCTTGAACTTGGCGCGCCGTTCGATTTAACTTGGTCATGCTATGGCCAGCAGGAAGCGGCCTGCGGAGTGTGCGACAGTTGCGTGCTGAGGCTTCGGGCCTTCACTGCAGCCGGAGTGACCGATCCGATTCGTTATGCGCCTGCGGAGTAGAGTTTTGCTCCCGCGTAGGGTTCGCCGCTGGCAGCGAAAAGTTTGGTAGTCGAAAACAGTTTTTCAGACCGGGAGGTCTCGATGAAAAGACAGGTGGCAAGAATCCTGGTAACAGTTCTGGCGTTGAGCGCCTGGTCGACCATAGTGTTCGGCCAGACCGCAGGAACGGTCAAAGGCGTTTGCAAGGACGACAAGGGCAATCCTTTTGTCAACGCGGTGGTCGTGTATCAGAACCTGGACAACGGGCAAAAGTACACGCTGCACACCAACAAGAAGGGCGAATATTTTTCGCTGGGGCTGGCCGGCGGATCTTATGTGGTCACGCTTTATCTGAATGACGACGACGCCAAAGCCGGCAAGGAAATCTTCCACTTTAATAAATTCCCCGTGCAGCTCACCGAGAATCCTCCGCTCGACTTTGACATGAAGAAGCAGGTCGAGGATGCGGCCAAGGGCGCTGGTGTTCCGCCAGAGGAGCAAAAGAAGGCGGTCGAGCAGCAGGAACAGCAAAAGAAGGAAGTCACCACGGTCAAGAACCTCAACGAAAAACTGGTCGCCGCCCGCACCGCATCCGACGCCGGTGATTTTGATAAGGCCATCTCTTTGCTCCAGGAAGCCAATCAGGTCGATCCCTCGAGAGACTTAATTTGGTTTAGCCTGGGCGATGCTTACCGCAATGCCGGCCTGAAACAGACCGATACCGGTGAGCGACAAAAGCTGCTCGATTCTTCGGTCGATTCCTACAAGAAAGCCATCGATATAAAGACCGCCGTCGCTGACGACAAGGATCCGAACCGCGCCAAGCACCTGGCAAGCTATTACAACAATCTGGGCGAGGCCTACAGCAAGCACCGTCCGCCAATGGTGGATGAAGCGGTGAACTCTTATGCGCAGGCGGCGCAGATCGACCCCGCTGGAGCGTCCGGCTACTATTTCAATTCCGGAGCGGTGCTTACCAACGCGGGGCAGGCCGACAAAGCCATCGCTTCGTTCGACAAGGCGATCGCCGCGGATCCCAATAACGCCAACGCCTATTATCAAAAGGGCGTGAATATGCTCGGCAAAGCAACGCTCCAGGGCGACAAGATGGTCGCTCCGCCTGGCACCGCCGAGGCGTTTCAGAAATATCTGGAACTGAAGCCCGATGGCCAATTGGCCGACGCTGCGAAGCAGATGCTGGCGAGTATTGGCTCGGCGGTGGAAACCAGCTTCGGTAACAAGAAAAAGCCGGCCAAGAAGTAAGGCGACGGCGCGAAGTTGTTCAAAGGGCAGCTGCCAGCAGCTGCCCTTTCTGTTTTGCGCCCAGATCAGGTTACGAAGGTAGTTGGACTTGGATGGCCTTCGCATCGCCTCCCCGCCGCGGTACAGTCAGTCAGTCCTCCTGTTCCCCTTCTGTGGTCGATACACATCAGCCTTTTGAGGAATGAATGGCAACCGCAGGGAAGTCTCCGATCTCCGTCAATCTGGATGGCGCGCCGAGTGCTGGAAAAACCGCAACGGCTGGCCTGTTGAGCGCCATGCTGCGCGCGCACGACAAAGTCAGCGATTTGATCCTTTCGCCCGGACGCCCACCCCAGGTTCAGGTCTATGGCCAGTTGCTGCCCGTGGAGATAGCCGGAGTAACACAGCTGGGCTCCGATGACACGCGCCGCATTGCGGCAGACTTGATTGGCGACAACCAGCAGGCGATCGCGACGCTGCGCGAGCAAGGATCTTGCGACGTCTCCTACAGCTTGCCCGGGCTCGCTCGCTTTCGCGTCAACGTGTTTATCCAGCGCGGGAGTTGCGCCGTGGTCATGCGCGTGATTCCCACGGCGATTCCCGATTTCGCCTCGCTTCGCCTTCCTGAAGCCCTGTCTGAAGTCGCGAAGCTACGCGACGGTATCGTGCTGGTCACCGGCCCGGTGGGTTCGGGCAAGAGCTCGACGCTGGCCGTGCTGCTCGACAGCATCAACCGCGACCGCAGCTATCACGTCATCACTATTGAAGACCCCATCGAGTTTCTGCACAACCACAAGAACTCCACGATCCATCAGCGCGAACTGCATAGCGATACCCCAAGCTTTTCGCTTGCTCTTCGATCCGCGATGCGGCAAGCTCCCAAGGTGATCCTCGTCGGCGATATGCGCGACCGGGAAACCATGGAAACGGTGCTGGAGGCGGCCGAAACCGGACATCTCGTGCTCTCCAGTCTGAATACCATGGATGCGGCAAAGACCCTGGAACGGTTTGTCGGAGCATTCGACGCGACGGAACAGCAGTCCATCCGGGAACGGCTGGGCAAAACTCTCCGCTACGTAATCTGCCAGCGCCTTCTGCCAAAACTCGACCGTTCGGGCAGGGTTCCGGCGGTGGAGATTCTGAAAGTGGATGCAAACATTCGGCAATACATCGAGAAGACTGGACCAGAAAGCGAAACCCTTTTGGCCGCGATGAAAGCCGGAGCCAAAGAAGGCATGCAGTCGTTCGACAGCGAAATCGCCAAGCTGCTGCAAAGCGGCGTGATTGACCTGGATACGGCGCTCGCCTATGCCAGCAATCCTGTGGGGCTGGGCCAGGAACTCGCGAAGTAGCCACGCCCTCGCTCTTAATCGAAGCCCGTTTATCATGGGCCCATGGCAATTCCGGCCCAACCCGGGGAAGCGTTGCAGTTTGAGGACGCGCGCAGAATTGTGGAAGAGCACGCGGCTACGATTCTCAACAGCAAGCTGGAAATTGTGGATTTGCTGGAAGCGGCAGGCCGGACCCTGGCCGTTCCGGTGCTGGCCGATCGCGATTTTCCTCCGTTCCCCCGTTCCACCCGTGACGGGTTTGCTGTCCGCTCGTCCGACGTGCAGCAAGTGCCAGCGACGTTACGGGTTGTTGGAGAATTGCGCGCCGGCGAGGACCCCGAGAAGATTTCAGCGGGCGTCCAGCCCGGCGAGGCAGTTGCCATCATGACCGGCGCGCCGGTTCCAAATGGGGCCAACGCCGTGGTCATGGTCGAATTCACCCACCAGGCGGGGGGTGAGATCGCAGTCCGCAGGACCGTTACGTCCGGAGAAAACATTGTGCCTCGGGGAGCTGAGGCAGCGATGGGCTCGACGCTCGTCGAACGCGGGGCCTGCATGCACGCAGCTGCCATAGCACTTGCCGCGTCTGTAGGCCAGCAGCGCCTTACAGTCTTTGCGCGCCCGCGTGTCGCGATCCTGGCGACCGGCGACGAATTAGTAGACATCAACGCGACCCCCGGCGCCGCCCAGATTCGCAATTCCAACAGCTCTTCGCTGGCGACGCAGGTCAAGGCCGCTGCGGGCGAACCGGTTCTTCTGCCGATCGCAGCCGACGATGCAGACAAGCTGCGGGCTCTGCTCCAGTCCGGCCTGAAGGAAGATCTTCTTTTGATCAGCGGTGGGGTGTCCGTGGGGAGATACGATCTGGTCGAGCGCGTCCTGGCTGAACTGGGGGCGGAGTTTTTCTTTACCGGAGCCCTGATTCAGCCGGGCCGCCCGGTCGTCTTCGGAAGGGCCGCTCAAAAGTATTTTTTCGGCCTGCCTGGCAATCCCGTATCGACGATGGTGACTTTCGAACTGTTCGTGCGGCCGATGCTGCACGCGATGGCCGGAAGGCCTGTCGGCAAGCTCAGGTTTCTTTACGCCCGGTTGAATCGTGAGATTAAGACGAAACCCGGCCTTAAGCGTTTCCTGCCGGCGATTTTGTCGGGGGAACTCGAAAACGTAACAGTTGAGCTTGTGCCCTGGCAGGGATCTGGCGACCTCGCCGCGACAGCGCGGGCAGACTGTTACATCGTGGTCCCATCCGACCGCCCCGTGATTGCGGCGGGAGAATGGATCGCGGTCATGGTACCTTCGGCCGCGATGTAAGATGAGGCATATGGCAAGATCTCTTTCCCACTACGATCGCGATGGCAACGCGCGCATGGTCGACGTGAGCGAAAAGCCTGAAACGGAGCGCACCGCGTCGGCAAGCGGATTCGTTGCCATGACGCCCGAAGTGGTCAAAGCGCTGCCCGCGAACCCGAAAGGCAATGCGCTGGATGTGGCCAGGCTGGCGGGAATGATGGCTGCCAAGCGCACGTCCGATCTGATTCCGATGTGCCATCCGCTGTCGTTGTCGCACGTTGATGTGAGTCTGCGCTTGTGCGAAAATGGCGTCGCTATTAACACAAAGGTTATTGCCACCGGTCGCACCGGTGTCGAAATGGAAGCGCTGACCGCAGCCAGCGTAGCGGCATTGACGGTCTACGACATGTGCAAGGCGCTCGACAAAGGCATCGAGATCCGCAGCATCGTTCTCGAGCAGAAAACGGGCGGGAAGAGTGGCGATTATCGCCGCGCCCGCAGCAAGAAGAAGCCCTAGCCAATGGCCGACAGCGTCAAATTGCTGCTGGTGGACGACAACCCTATGGTACTGGGGATGCTGCAGGAGGCCCTTGCCTCCCTGGCACAGGTATCGGCCGCAGCCGACGCCGCCGATGCGCTCCTCAAGGCGGTGGATGATCCTCCAGACCTCGTCGTTTGCGATTACCGCATGCCGGGCATGGATGGCCGGCAACTGATCGAGAAGTTAAAGAGCCGTCCGGCGACGGCGAATTTTTCAACCATCCTGATGGCCAGCAAGACCGACATCGACGAACGGCTCTCCCAGCACGACCTTGCCGACGATTACCTGGAGAAGCCGTTTTTTCTGAAAGACGCCACGCGCAGAGTGAAGCGGCTCGTGGATCGCATTGCCCTCGAGAAGCTGGCCAAAACCGCCCCTTCCGACGGCGTGGTCCGCGGCAACCTGGCCCAGATGAACGTCATCGATCTCATGCAGTCCCTCGAGATGGGCCGGAAGAGTTGCCAGTTGACCCTCACAAAAGCCGGCGAGCGCTGCGAGGTGTTTTTCGTCGACGGGCAGGTCGAGCATGCCACCTACGGCGAACTGGCAGGCGACCCGGCAGTTTTCAAGGTCTTGCGCTGGACCGGCGGAAACTTCCAGCTGAACTTCGAAGGCAAGACCGACAAGAAAACGACGCAGCTCAATACCCAGGGCCTCCTGATGGAGGGGCTGCGCCTGCTCGACGAGTCACAGCGAGACGAGGGATCAAGCGGCGATGGCGGAGCGGGGGGGAAGGAAGAAGAGGAAGATGTCCTTCTCGACACCTGAGCCGCGCACCCTTACGGCAGCGGTAGTCACCGTCAGCGATTCGCGCTCTCGGGGTAACGGTGTGGATCTCTCCGGCCCCGCGGTGGCTGAGGTGCTCCGCAAAGGCGGCTTCCAGATCGTTGCCGAAAAAATTGTCCCGGACGAATTCTCGAGTATTGAAAGCTTATTGAAGGAACTGGCGGGGAACGTGGGCCTGATCGCGACCACAGGAGGCACAGGCGTTGCTCCGCGCGACATTACTCCCGAAGCGACACGCGCCGTGTGCGGGCGGATCATCGAGGGCGTGGCCGAACAGATGCGCCAGGCTGGAAGCAAGCAGACCCGCTATGCAGTACTGAGCCGCGGCATTTGCGGTATTCGCGATCAGACGTTGATTCTCAACCTGCCCGGAAATCCGCGCGGCGCTGTCCATTCACTGGAAGCGGTCCTCGATCTCCTGCCCCACATTCTCGATTTGCTCATCGGCAACACTCAACATTCCGCCGAAACCGGCTGAAAATCGCTCTGCGCTCATCGACCGCTGATCGTGTTTTTCCCGTAAACTTGTTGGCTTGAAGACGATCGGACATTTTCTTGCGCGCTATACAGCGTGGATTTGGGCACTGCTCAAGCCTCTCGGCATCTGGGGCGTCTTCGCCATCGCGGGGATTGATTCCGCTCTGTTCGGCATGCCCGTCGACGCGATCGTCGCGGCCTATGTGTTTCAAGACCGGCGCCGGTTTCTCCTCTACGTGGTGATGGCGTCGCTGGGCTCGGCGCTCGGCAGCATTCCGCTCTATTTTGTCGGCTATTTCGGCGGCGAGAAAGTTCTGCGGAAGCGTATTACGGAAGAACGCTTCCAGAAGATTCATCAATCCTTCGAGCGCCATGAATTCTGGGCGCTGATGTTTCCCGGAATGCTGCCGCCTCCCATGCCGTTCAAGCTGTTCGTGCTGGCGGCATCGGTCTTTGAAATGCAGCTCACGCACTTTCTCTTCGCCATCTTCGCGGGACGATTTGTCCGGTTCATGGTCTTGGCTTTGCTGACGTTGCGGTTCGGCCCGCAGATCGTCGAGAACAGCGGTGCGCTGTTCAAGCAACATTTTTTATGGCTCCTGCTCGCGGTTGCCGGAGGAGGCGCGGCGTGGCTGGTGGTCCGGCAGAGAAGGGCCGCCGGAAAACTTGTCTCAGCTCAGCCCCACTGATCAGCAGGATTCTGAACAGCCGATATTTGCCCTATCTCCGACCTGCGTGATCCGGCACGGGGTCCGGCGGGTTGAGGGCAGCCAATAAGACCGGCGTGGCGAACATTGCTGCGGTAAACAGCAGATCGCCCTCAAGCGCGCGACGGAAGAACGGCAAGCCGGCATCGTAGCAGGCCAGCAGTCCCGCAGCATTCATCGGATACATTTTCCATGCTGCCCAAACCGCGAAGTTGCTGGCAACAAAGAACGAGATCGACCCCAGCAGGGCCGCGCCCATCACTTTCACCGCACCACCGTTTCGCAGCCGCGTGCCAAGAAACAGCATCCCCGCGTACCAGGCCCATGTCACGAAGTGGTCCCACGCGAACGCATACCGATAGACCATCGTGGTCAGGATAACGTCGGAAACGGCGAGCAGGACCCACGGAACCCAGATTCGCTCGCGAGGCCCGCGGGCGCCAAAAAACAGCAACGACGCTCCCACCGGCGTGAAAGCCAGGGGATGCGGCAGGAAGCGGGCAGCAATGGCGACAATGACGAAAATGTAAGGCAGCATGAGCACCTCAAGCAGGAGTACCTATTGTGGTGGCTGGAAGGCAATGCGTCAAGATCGGCGGCCGCGTCTGGGCGAAGTTTCCTTAGTCCGCCGCTGGTTCCGGGACCTGGTTCCGTTTGTCCTCCGTGCCATACACGTCGCCGATCACGCGCAGGTCTCGATCAAGCAAGACCCCAGCGCCCAAGGGCGTCGAGCGCTTCCCCTTGCCGCCCACCAGGCGATCCACTAGGCCGGGTAACTGCGCGAAGCGCAGATCCTGAAAGTGCACGATGAATTGCCCCTCCGGCAAAGCTTCCGTCTCCGTGATGGGATATTGCGCCCAATCCAGATACCTGCGCCCCAGATACGAACGCTTCGCCGCCAGCGTGACCGAAGTTTCTTCCGGCTTGTACCGAATCTCCATCTGTCCTTGCGGGTCGACTTCCGGTGTCCAAGAATTCACCGGCGCGAGCGCAAAGAAGGCCGGCGTCTCCACCACTCCGCCCCATCGGAACGGATTGATGGGGGACGGGTATGCCGACACACGCAGCGCATCGACACCTTCATAAGTCCGGGCATTCAGCGCGTTGATCGCCCGGCGATGTTCGAAGTCCCGAACCCCGTACATGGCCAGCACGAGGAGAAGAGCTAAGACCGCTCCCAACCGGCCTCGCGGACCCGTGCTTCGCGCACCCACTTCCGAATCGATCAGCGAAAACAGGGCTGGAGCGGTGAGGCCGGCCAGCAACAACACGAACATGACCGGCTCGAAGATAAATACGATGTCCCACGAGTACCACTTCTCGACGAATGGCCAGAACGGCCGGACTCCGTAGTTATTGGTGAAGTCGAGCAATATGTGCGAAAGACCTGCGAGGTATGCATACCCGAACAACAGTCCCCATCGCGGGGGCAGCGTTGGGTCGCTGGTTTTGCGCCCGCGCATTCGCCAGATCAGGTAAACGAACCCGACGACAAGCGCCGATATAGGAAGCAGGCCCAGCAAAGAATGCGTGAACCCGCGATGGTGGGCGAACGCGAATGCGGGGCCGCCAAACCTGCCCAGCACATCGAGATCAGGCGCTTCGGCGGCCAGCGTGAGCGTAAGAGTGGCGAGTGCGGTTTTTCGGTTCAGTCCGGCGCGGCCCAGGCAGGCACCGGTCAGAAAATGCGTTACTGGCTCCATGCGATCAAACCTTCCATGCTCGGGAGAAAAATACATTAGACGCGGCCGGGCGTCTGTTCCGATCCAAAATCTCGCGGAACCAGCAGCGTCAGGGCATCCGGAACCAGCGTGATGGTCGCGGGGAGTGTGCCCAGAAGTTCTCCGTCGGCCTGAACGTAGACGCTGGACTGCTCATTCGAATCACACGAAACCGTCTTGCTTGCGATGATCTCAATGCCTTCCACTTTTCTCGACAGGCCCAGAACACAGCGCGCCACGTAGCTCAAATATGCGGCGCGACTCGAGGTGTGGCACATGAGAAGGCTGATTTCGTTTTTCAGCAAAGAAGCGCCGGGCGCGAACTCGCGCAGGATTCCCCCAAAATTCGTAATGCGGACCGCGAGTAACTCGGTAAGGCTGGACGAGCGCGCCATGCCCGAGGCCGGGTCCGTCCAGGTCGCCTGAAAGCGCCTCATCCGATGAGTCATCCACAAGTTCCAGGCTTTGGCGTAATAGGCCATCATCCCCAGGCGGTTCTTCGCCGACGGATTCAGTTTGTAAAACAGATGCGCATCGACTCCCACACCCGCAGCCACGGTGAAATAGTTGGCTGCGCGACGGCCATCAAAGCCCACGTACGAGATTTGCCCCAACCCGACGCGCCGGGGAACAGCGTCCAACAATGCGCGGGCCGCCGCAACCGGATGCATCGGCAGGCCCAGATCGTGCGCCAGGGCGTTGGCTGTTCCCATGGGCAGAACGCCCAGCGCAGCCGGGGAGCCGGCCATCCCCTGCAGCACGTCGTGGATCGTTCCGTCGCCGCCGCAGGCCAGCAGCGTGTCTGCGCCCGCAGCGATCCCGCGTTTCGCTTGCTCGGCCGCGCCGGCACTCGATTCCGTGAGGACCAGCTCGGCCTCAACTCCGCTGCTGCGCAGCAACGCCAACGAGGCTTCCAAATCAGACTGCCGGCGGCGACCGCCGCCCGATACCGGGTTGTAAAGGAGCGCCGCCTTACGCATGCTGGCTGGCACACGCCTGCCCGGAAGGGAGTTGGCGAAGTGGAAAATGTGGCATAAGCTATGTTCGCCGCGAAAGACGTACGGTGTCTAGTTCAATCTCCCCAGGGGGAATTTGTCGCGACATCCGAGGAGGGCCAACGAAATGAAGACTCACAAAAACTGTTCCGTGCTGGTTGCGGTTTTGCTGGCCTGCAACGTGGCCACAGCTCAGCAGCACGCCCACCCACCCGGCAACGCACCGGTAACGCTGGTGAAGGGTCTCGGCAATCTCCACCACCCGGTTTCGACCAAAAATACGGCGGCGCAGGAGTTTTTTGATCAGGGCCTGCGGTATATCTACGCCTTCAACCACGATGAAGCGGCCCGCTCGTTTCAACATGCCGCTGAACTCGATCCAAAACTAGCCATGGCCTACTGGGGAGTGGCAGAGGCCGTGGGGCCGAACTACAACGATCCGGCCGACCCCGACCGCTATAAAAGAGCCCACGACGCGGTACAGCTTGCGGTGGACCTTTCGTCCGACGCCTCGCCCAGCGAGCAAGCCTACATTCAGGCAATGGCGCTGCGTTTCCCCGCCGACCCCAAAGCTGATCTGAAGAAAGCCGCCGAGGACTATCGCGATGATATGCGCCTTGTCGTTGGCCAATTTCCAGACGACCTCGACGCCGCCACTCTATTTGCTGAAGCTGGCATGAACCTTCATCCCTGGGGATTGTGGCATCAGGATGGCACGCCAGAGGTCGGCACTGAAGAGATTGTGGCCACCCTCGAATCCGTGATGAAGCGCGATCCCGATCACCTGGGCGCGATCCACTATTACATTCACGCGGTCGAAGCCTCGAACAATCCCGAACGCGCGCTAGCGGGCGCGAATAAGCTTGCTGCGCTTGCACCCGGGGCCGGTCACATCGTGCACATGCCTGCCCACGTCTACATTCGCACCGGCGACTACGATGCCGCGGTAAAGACCAACGAGAAAGCCGCCGAAGTAGACCGCGCCTACATCAAGGCAAGTGGCGCCCAGGGCATCTATCCGATGATGTACTACAGCCACAACCTTCACTTCATCGCCATGTGCGGGGCGATGAATGGAAGCTATGCCGAGGCCAGAAAGAACGCCGATCTGCTGGCTGCAAACGTGGGCCCGCACGTGAAAGACATGCCCCCGCTGGAAGGGTTCATGACTATTCCGGTAGCGGTGGAACTTCGCTTTCATCACTGGGCCGAAATCCTGAAAATGAAGGAGCCGGATCCTTCGATGAAGACGGCCACCGTGTTTTGGCATTTCGCGCGCGGCCTGGCCCTCGCCGGCACTGGCAAAGTAGCGGACGCGGAAGAACAGTACAAGATCGTCTCCGACGCAGAAGCGGCGACTCCTCCCGACGTCGTCTTTCAGATGCCGATCAACAATAAAGCCAAAGACATCATGAAAATTGCAAAGGATGTCCTCGGCGCGAAGATCGCGATGGCGAAACAGGACACGCCGGCAGCCATTGGAATGCTTCAGGAGGCGGTCGCGATCCAGGACACGCTGAAATACGGCGAACCTCCAGACTGGTTCTTCCCGGTGCGCGAATCGCTGGGCGCTGCCTTGCTGATGAACGGTGACGCAGCGGGCGCGGAAAAAGTCTTCCGCGAGGACCTGGACCGCAACCCGCGCAATCCCCGGTCTCTTTTTGGCCTCCATCAGGCTCTGCTGCAGCAGAAGCGCGACTATGACGCCGGCTTCGTGAAGAAGCAGTTTGAGGCCTCGTGGAAAGGCGGCCCGACGGCCTTGAAACTCGAAGACCTGGTGTAAGAAAGAAACTCTCCTTCATGGGCTGGCGATAGCCAGCCCTTTGTTTTTGCCCCGGCTATAATCTGCCGGATGGCCTCACCCGGCAAAGACGTCGAAAAACAGCTCAATCAACTGCGCGAGAAGATTCGCCATCATGAGCACCTCTACTATGTGCTCGACTCGCCGGAAATCAGCGATGCGGATTTCGACAATCTGATGCTGCGGCTGAAACAACTGGAGGCCGCGAACCCGGCGCTGGTCACGCCCGATTCGCCGACGCAGCGCGTCGGCGGCAAGCCGCGCGAAGGCTTAGTCAAGGCACGGCATTCCTCGCCGATGCTATCGCTCGACAATACCTACAACGAGGAAGAACTGCGCGACTGGGAACGGCGTGTGCACGAGCTGAGCGGCCAGGACAAAATTGACTATGTCTGCGAATTGAAACTGGACGGCATGTCGCTCGCCCTGATTTATGAAGACGGCGTGCTGGTTCGCGGCATCACTCGCGGCGATGGCAGCATCGGGGAAGATGTGACGCTGAATGTCCGCACCGTGCGCTCGATCCCTTTGTCCGTTCCGAAAGACAAGCTAAAGAAGGCCGGCCTGCCTGCGAATTTCGAGGTGCGCGGCGAATTGCTCATGCCACTTGCCGCCTTCAAGCGGATGAACGAAGACCGCGAAGCTAAAGGACTCGCGACTTTCGCCAATCCCCGCAACGCAACAGCAGGAACGGTGCGACAGCTCGAATCCAAAGTGACCGCGGAGCGGCGTCTCGACTATTTCTCCTACCTGCTGCTTCGCGACGGCCGGACGTTTTTTGATCGGCACTCCGATTCGCTAAGCGCGCTCGACCAGGTCGGCTTCAAAGTCAACCCCAACCGCAAGCTGGTGCATAGCATCGACCAGGTCTGGAGTTTCATCGGGCAGTGGGAAGAAAAACGTGACTCCCTGCCCTACGAAATTGACGGCATCGTTGTCAAAGTAGACCGCACAGCGTTGCAGGACGAACTGGGCTTTACCGGCAAAGCGCCACGTTGGGCGATCGCCTACAAGTATGCCGCGAGAGCTGGCATCACCAAGCTCGAAGACATTTTCGTTTCCGTCGGACGTACTGGCAAATTGACGCCGGTGGCGATGCTGGCGCCGGTTTCGATCGGCGGGACCACCGTCAGAATGTCCACGCTGCACAACATGGATGAAGTCGAACGTCTGGGCGTGAAGATTGGCGATTGGGTCGAGGTTGAACGCGGTGGCGACGTGATTCCAAAGGTCACGTGCGTAGTCGAAGACAAAGACCATCCGCGGGGGCACAAGATTTTTCAGATGCCGGAACATTGCCCGGTTTGCGGCACGAAAGTTGTGCGCACCGAAGGCGAAGTGGACTATCGCTGCGTCAACGCCAACTGTCCGGCCAAGTTGCAGGGAACGATTCTCCACTTTGCCTCGCGCGGCGTCATGAACATTGACGGCATGGGCGAGGCGCTGGTGGCCCAGCTCAGCGAACACGGGCTGGTAAAAAACGTCGCTGACATCTACAAACTCACGAAGGCGGACCTGCTCAGCCTGGAGCGCATGGGCGACAAATCGGCACAAAATATTCTGGACGAGATTGAAGCTTCAAAAAAACAGCCGTTGGAACGCGTGATTTACGGGCTCGGCATTCGCATGGTCGGCGAGCGCACCGCGCAGTTTCTGGCTGAGCACTTCGGCTCGATGGAAGCGCTGGAAGAAGCCGGAGCAGAGGAACTGCAGTCGGTCAACGAAGTCGGCCCGCGCATCGCCGAGAGCATCGTCGAGTTTTTTGGCATCGCGGCGAATCGAAAGATGATCGAGCGCCTGCGCGAAGCCGGGCTCACGCTTAAGGGCCAGAAAAAGCAGCGGGGCACCAAACTCGCGGGCAAGACGTTCGTCCTCACGGGCACGCTGGCGAAATACTCGCGCGACGAAGCGAAGAAAATGATTGAAGACGCCGGCGGCAAAGTAACTGGATCGGTCAGCAAGAAGACTGATTACGTGGTAGCAGGGTCCGATGCCGGGTCGAAACTGGACAAGGCAAAGGAGTTGGGAGTGGCGGTGATTGACGAGAAAGAGATGGAGAAGCTCTTGGCTTAGGCGGCCAAAGCTGGGCCAAGCTACCGCAATACGGTAAATGATTTGCGCCGCGTGGCGTTTCCCGAATCGGGAATCACGTCAGCGCGGCCTTAACTCTCTTCCAAGTCACGTCCAGCGTTTCCGGCAGCAGCCGCGTCTCGCCCACCACCGACATGAAATTCGCGTCTGCAACCCAGCGCGGCAGCACATGCATGTGTACGTGCCCGGCGATTCCCGCTCCGGCGGCCTGGCCGATGTTCATGCCCAGATTGATGCCATCCGGCTTGTACAACTCGCGCAGCACTCCCTCCATCCGCTGCGACAGCGCCATCATTTCCGTCGCAGTGTTCGTGGGCAATTTCTGCAGCTCATCTAAATGCGCATAGGGAACGACCATCACATGCCCGGACGTGTAGGGATACGTGTTCAGAATGACGTAGCACTCAGCACCCCGATACACGATACCCGCCTTCTGGTCATCGCCCAGCTTCGGCGCCTCGCAAAAGACGCATGCCGCACTCTTCCCTGCAGTTGAGACGTAGGCGTAGCGCCAGGGAGTCCAGAGATAGTCCATGACAGGAGCAGGTTAGCAGATGCTATGGTCGACGACGAAAGCGACGCGGCGGAGGCCCGTAACATGCACGTAACATAAGCGAATTCAACGTCTTTTAACCATTTTATGGTTTGACACTGTTTGATGGCGGTTGCTATAGTCAGAGTGTTCCTAAAGGACGCGGGTCCTCTGTAAACGTCCGAACAGCTGGCATTGTCCAAGCCCTTCCGCCAGGATGGGCTCAACGCAACCAAACGGCTCACTCCAGCAGTCCGCAACGCACACTCAGCCCGCGACCTCGCGCAAAGACCAGCAGAGAGGCAACGACATTGTTCGACGACGCAACCACCCACAACTCCGAATCCGCAACTTTGGTAGCTGAACCCGCCGCGGAAACCGCTTCCGCCCAACCCTTGCCCGCCGCTCCCGCCGCCGACGCCGAAGACAAGTCGGCTGGCAGCGAAGATTTTGCCTCGGCCCTGGAAAGCTATACCGCCGAGCAAGCGGCCCAGCAACAACAGAATGAGGACACCGAGGGCGGCGACCGGCTGATCAAGGGGACGGTGGTGAAGCTCACGCCCACTCATGTGGTGGTCGATATCGGCGCCAAGCTTGAGGGTCTGCTGCCGCTGTCAGAAGTTCTGGATCACGAAGGCAAGCCCCGCGTCCAACCGGGTGAAGAAATCGACGTGATGCGCGAGAAGGGACAGTCCGAAGAGGGCTATGTCAATCTCTCGCACCAGAAGGCCCGCCGCCTGCACGCCTGGGAAGAAATCGACAAGGCATACAACGAAAAGCGGCCCGTGAAAGCGCTGGTTCTTGACCGCACGAAGGGTGGCTTGACCGTAGATGTTTTCGGAGCGCACGCGTTCCTTCCCGGCTCGCAGATCGATCTGCGCCCCGTTCATAACGTGGATGCGATGAAGGGCCAGACGATCGATGTGGCCATCATCAAGCTGAATAAAAAGCGCGGCAACATCGTGGTCTCGCGCAAGGAATTGCTGGAAGCTGAACAGGCCGGCGTTCGCGCGAAAACGCTGGAGCATCTGGAAGAGGGCACCATCCTCACGGCGGTGGTGAAGAACCTCACCGAGTACGGCGCCTTCGTCGACCTTGGTGGGCTGGACGGACTTCTGCACGTCACCGACATGTCCTGGGGACGTCTCACTCACCCGCGCGATCTGGTGAATGTCGGCGATCAGATTCAGGTCAAGGTCCTGAAGTTCGACAAAGAAAAGCAGCGCGTTTCACTGGGCTTCAAACAGTTGACTCCCGATCCCTGGCTCGACGCCGAGCATCGTTATCCCGTGGGCGCTCACGTGAGCGGACGCGTCATCAGCGTCACTGATTACGGCGCGTTCGTCGAACTGGAACAGGGCATCGAAGGCCTGGTCCACGTCAGCGAGATGAGCTGGTCGAAGCGCATGAAGCATCCCTCGAAGCTGGTCAATGTCGGCGATCAGGTGGAATGTGTCGTGCTCAGCGTCAATCCCACCGAGCGCCGCATTTCGCTCGGCATGCGCCAGCTTGCAGCCAATCCCTGGGACTTGCTGCATGAAAAATATCCCATCGGGCTCACTGTGGAAGGGCGCGTGCGCAATCTCACCGATTTCGGCGCGTTCATCGAAATTGAAGACGGCATTGACGGCCTGGTCCACGTCAGCAATCTGAGCTGGACCAAGCGCGTGAAGCATCCTTCCGAAGTGCTGAAGAAGGGCGACAAAGTAAAGGCGATCGTGCTCGCGATTGAGCCCGACAAGCGCCGGCTCTCGCTCGGCATCAAGCAGCTTCAACCCGATGTGTGGGAGACATTCTTCAGCACGCACCACGTCGGCGACGTGGTCCACGGCAAAGTGCTGCGAGTCGCCGCGTTCGGCGCGTTTGTCGAGATCAGCGAAGGCATCGAGGGCCTCTGCCACAAATCGGAAGCGATCGATGGCAACGGCCAACCCATGCACCTGGAGCCGGGCTTCGAGCACGACTTCAAGATCGTGAAGATGTCGCCGGAAGACAAGAAAATCGGCCTGAGCATCAAGGCTGTGGGCGAAGAAGCTTCGCGTTCGGAAGTTGAGGCCTACAAGCAGCCGGTTTCCAGCACCAGTTCCACCATCGGCGAACTCATCAACTGGAAGCGCGCCAGCAACGAAAACAACTAGATCCATCTCCACATCTATGAAAAGGCCGCCTTTATCGGGCGGCCTTTGCTTCCCTTCGTGTACCTTGGCCCTTCGTGATGAATGGTTGGAAGGGCAGCAGCCCGGTTTGCCCCTCGCCCTCCCCTGGTCTAGAATCTTGAGTTTGCCACCGCTCATCTAAGCTCACTGAGGAGCATCCCTTTGCCTGAAACCACCTACGACGTCGCCATTATCGGCAGCGGGCCTGCCGGATACACCGCCGCCATCCGCGCCGGTCAATACGGACTCAAGACGCTGCTCATCGAAAAGGACCCGCCCCTCGGCGGCACCTGCCTGCACGTCGGCTGCATCCCGACGAAGGCTTTGTTGTTCAACGCCGAGCTGTGGGATCACTTGAAAGAGGCGAAGGAATTCGGCATCGAAGGCGTAGATGCCCGCAAACTGAACTGGGGGGCCATCCAGGAGCGCAAAGCGAAAATCGTCGCGAAACATGCCAAAGGCCTCGAGTTTCTGATGAAGAAGAACAAAGTCGAGACCTTGCGCGGCTACGGCAAACTCACCGGCCCGGCGCAGAACGGAATTCTTACGGTCGAGGTCACATCCGAAGGCAAAGCCAGCAAGATCAAAGCTAAGAATGTCATCCTCGCCACCGGATCGGAAGCGCGCATGCTCCCCGGCATGGCCCCTGACGATCAGATCCTGACCAACATCGAAATTCTGGGCCTCAAGCAGATTCCCAAATCGCTCGTGATCGTCGGCGCGGGCGCGGTGGGCGTGGAGTTTGCCTCGATCTATCGCTCATTCGACGCCCAGGTCACGCTGATCGAGATGCTGCCGCGTCTGGTTCCGGTGGAAGACGAAGAAGTGTCCAAGGAACTGGGCCGCGTCTATCGCAAGCGCGGCATTGATTTCTACACCTCCGCCAAGGTCGAGAAAGTAGAAAAGTCTAAGACCGGCGTCAGTGTCACCATCACCGTCGACGGCCAGCAGAAAACGATTGAAGCCGAAAAAATCCTGATCGCAGTGGGCCGCAAACCGCGCACGGAAAACATCGGCCTGGAGAAAACCAAAATCGTCGCCGACCGTGGCTTCATCAAGACCGATGGCTGGATGCAAACCGCCGAACCCGGCGTTTACGCGATCGGCGACATCGTGCTGGGCACGCCTCAGCTCGCTCACGTGGGCGCAATGGAGGGCCTGGTTGCGCTTTCAAAAATCGCCGGCAAACCGGGCAAGCAGATCAATCCCGAGCACATCCCCGGCGCGACCTATTCTCACCCGGAAATCGGCAGTGTCGGTCTGACCGAAGCCAAAGCGAAAGAAGCGGGCTACAACGTGAAGGTCGGCAAGTTTCCTTTTACGGCGAACTCGCGCGCGTCGATCGTCGGCCAGCATGAGGGCTTCATCAAAATCGTCTCCGACGCTGAATATGGCGAGATCCTCGGCGTGCACATCATCGGCCCGCAAGCCACGGAATTAATCGCCGAGGCCGTCACCGCGATGGAACTGGAAGCCACGGCCGAAGACCTGATGTGGACCATCCACGCGCACCCGACCCTGGCTGAGGCGATGCTCGATGCGTCGAACAGCGTGTATGGGATGGCGATTAACGCTTAACGGCGAAAACCAGAACCCACCACGGAGACACTGAGGCACGGAGAAAGATGAATGCATGATGTTCGTTTTATGGACCTTCTCAGTGTCTCCGTGCCTCCGTGGTGGGTGTTGACTGGATCGAATTGACCGATTTCCACAGGCCACGCTACAATAATAGAGTTTGACTGTATCCGCTCACCCGTTCTGGGGAGCGCGCCCGGCCAGAAGCGGCCTGGGCCGAGAACACAGCAAGCGAGACGTGAGTGGGCCTGACGCGCCGCGCGCGAAGGACACAAGACTTTTACGGAGGCAAGTTTATGTACGCGGTTATCCGCGCCGGTGGCAAGCAGTTCCGGGTGGCTCCGGGCGATGTGATTCGAGTGGAAAAAGTGGCAGGCACCGACGGCGTGGTCGAATTTCCCGCTGTGGCCGTCTCCACCACCGATGGCCAGATCGACAAGGCCGGCGATTCCACCCGCGTGGTCGGCCAGGTCATGTCGGAAGGCCGCGGCGCGAAGATTCTTGTCTTCCATTACAAGCGCAAGAAGCAGTACAAGAAGCTGCGCGGGCACCGTCAGGATTTCACCGCGGTTCGCATCACTGAGATTGCGGTCGACGGACAGAGCTTCAAAGCTCCCGAACTTCCGGCCAAGAAAGCTCCCAAAGTCAAGAAAGTCGCAGCCGCCGAGTCCGAACCGGAAGCGGAAGCGAAAACGAAGCCAAAAGCTGCAGCCAAGAAGGCTGCACCGAAGAAAGCTGCCAAGAAGGCCGCCCCCAGGAAAAAGTAACTGAACAATTCCGCAAATTCGAAAGCAGAAATTTAAGCCATGGCACACAAAAAAGGACAAGGAACATCACGCAACGGGCGCGACTCCAACGCGCAGCGCCTCGGAGTAAAAGCATTCGGAGGGCAGGTCGTGCCGGGAGGCACCATCATCGTCCGGCAGCGCGGAACGAAACTGAAGCCGGGCCTCAACGTGGGTCGCGGCAAAGACGACACGCTTTTCGCCAAGATCACCGGCCGCATCAAGTTCCAGGACAAAGGCACCATGGGCCGCTTCGTGATGGTGGAAGCGGTAGAGTTGAAGTAGCGTTTTCGCGATCAAGCGATCTGGAACGGCCCAAGCCTCGCCCTCCGGGGATGAGGCTTTTTGCTGCAAGAAGAAAGATTAACCACTAAGGGCACGAAGGTGCACTGGGGAAATCCAACCACGCAAGCCTTCGTGTGACTCCGTGTCCTTCGTGGTTGAAGGTTTTTTATGTTTATCGATGAAGCGAAAATTCGCGTGAAGGCCGGCGGCGGCGGAAACGGCTGCATGGCGTTTCGGCGCGAGAAATTCATTCCGCGCGGCGGGCCGTCGGGCGGCGACGGTGGCCGCGGCGGCGATGTCATCATGGAATCCAGCGAACGCCACAATACGCTGGTCCATTTCCGCTTCAATCCGGAATACACAGCCGAGCGCGGGCGGCACGGCGAGGGATCGAACTGCACCGGCCGCGACGGCGAGGGCATTATCCTGAAAGTGCCGGTCGGCACCATCGTCTATGACGACGCCACCGGCGAGAAGGTCTACGATTTTTCGCAGCCTGACCAGCGCGTCGCAATCGCCCGCGGTGGGCGCGGCGGGCGGGGCAACGCCCGCTTTGCAACGTCAGTGCATCAGGCCCCGCGCGAAACCGAACCCGGACGCCCCGGCGAAGAACGAACCTACCGCCTTGAACTGAAACTGCTCGCCGATGTCGGGCTGGTCGGATATCCGAACGTGGGCAAGTCCACCCTGATATCGCGGATTTCTGCGGCGCGTCCGAAAATCGCAGACTATCCCTTTACCACGCTTGAGCCGAACCTCGGCGTGGTCGTTGTGGGCGAAGCCCGCGAAGAAGTCAGCTTCGTGGTGGCCGACATTCCGGGATTGATTGAAGGCGCACATACCGGCGCCGGCCTGGGCACGCAGTTCCTCCGCCACATCGAGCGCACTCGCTTGCTCGTGCATCTGGTGGACGTGAGCGATTCGGGCGGCCGGCCCGATGTCGTCCACGACGTCGAAGTGATTCAGGGAGAACTCGCCAGCTACGGCGCGCACCTCGAAGACCGGCCCTGCATCATGGTGGCGTCAAAGTGCGATGCGGCGAATAAAGACAAGCTGTCTGCGCTGAAGAAATACTGCAAGAAGCATAAATTGAAGTTGTACGAAATCTCTGCGGTCACCGGCCAGGGCATCGAAGAGTTGAAATACGCGATGGCGGATGCCGTCGAGAAACTGCGGAAGAAGGCGAAACGCGAGGCGGCGGAGCAGGTGAGTTCGTAGCTTCTTACAACTTCAGCGTCCGTACTTGTCCTGCAGATACTTGCCCAACTCCGCTTCAAACGAGCCGTAGTCCGAGTGAACCGTGGCGCGCAGCGCAGCTTCCGTCGAACTGCCCTGCCCCAGCATCTGAAGAATGCGCTGCAGGTCGCCCATTCCATAGGTCTGCTGAATATAAGTAGCGGCCGCCAGCGATTCCGCGTAGGCCACGCGCGCTTCCATGCCGTTCAGGCGCATGAAGCTTCCCTCCAGCACGTTCAGCGGTATTTCCCGCTCTGCTTTGAAAAGCTGCGCCAGTTGCGGGCCATCCTCGCTTAAGGACCTGGGCTCGACGAGTTGTGCGATACCCTCATGTAACCATGGTGGGCAGCGCCCCTGAGAAAGTTGATTAATAAAAGAATGAGCGAGTTCGTGCTTGAGCACGCGCGCCAGATCGGAGGTCACACTCGTGACGCCACTGACCGGAATGCGCAGCTTGCCATCGTTGATCGCGCCCGACCAGGAAGGCGCGCGCGTTACATCAAAGAAAGCCTGCTCGGTGTAGAGAATGACTTGAATATCGTCGTGCGGCGGCGTGCCCAGGTCGCTGACCAGTTCGTCATAGTCCGATTCCAGCACCGAGAGAATCTGGGTCCGCAGCGCCTCGGAAGTTTGCTTGCCCTCAAACCGCAGCTTGAAATGCCCGCTTTCGCGCTCGGCAAATCCTTCTTCCGCGTTTTGCTCTCGCTCTGCCTTTGCCAGCAACTGCTGGATGGTCGCGTCCGGCCGCAGCGCCAGCGAATGTTTCCACGAGATCGTGGCTTCCCTGGCCCGGCCGGAGGCAAATTGCGCGTAGCCAAGCATCGCGTAGGCGTCGGGAGATTGCGGAGCGGACTGCACCGCGCGCTGAGAAAATTCCAGCGCCTGCGATGCGCGGCCAGTCCTGACCAGCAGCGCCGCGTAGTAAATCAGGATCGTGGAATTTGACGGCTGGAAGCGCAAGGCGGCTTCAAAATAAGCCTGAGAGCGGCTGACATCGCCGCGCTCCAGCTCAAACTTGCCGGCGATAAAATTGACGGTTGCGCTCAACTCCGGATTGCCCTTTGCCTCCATTCCCGCCAAAGCATCGGTATTGACCTTCCCGTCCTGAATGACCTTGGCCAGCAGGTCACCTTCGCCCGCGAGGCTGTCGGCCTGGGCCAAGACCGGCAATGCATCCATTTTCTTGGCGTCGGAGGAAACCGACGCGGACGGGAAGCCGCCGGCATCCACACGGTCTACGGAAGACTTCGGGATAGCATAGGTGTCTTCGCCAATCTCGTATTCGTAGCGGCTCCCCGCTTCACGGACGTGATCGGCAACAATCGTGCGGCCGTTCTTGAGGTGAATCGTATCCGCGAACAGACACGTGGCCATCAGCAGCGGCCAGGAAAAACACTTGGCGGAGGCCTTCATTCTGGCGCATTCTAACAACAAGGAAGTCGCCCTCCAGCATGACTAAAGTTCCGAATCCCTGCTTCATCGGTACGCTCGCGCTTGCCCTTGCGGTCTGCTCGACCGCAAGACCGGCCGCGGGGCAGGCGGCCACCGCTACCACTGTTGAGACTGGGCCTGCGGCGCGCTTGTACCAGCAACTCGCCAGCGTTGGCCTCGATCCCAAGCGTGTGTTCCATGTGCGCGACGCTTCCTTCTCACGGCCGGGCGCGGAATTCACGCTGGAAGATGGCACTATCGCCTTCACCCAGGACGTTCAGGGGCAAATCACCGGCGCCTTCTTTGAGGGAGACGGCGAAGTGCTTGTCACCCCGCCAAACGAATCGGAACGGCAGTCGATGAGCCTGTTCACAGGAATGGCGATCCTCGAAGAGCGTTTTTCCTCGGCCTATTTCCGCTTTAACGACAACACGGCCGCCGAGCTTTCGTCGGACCTCCGCGCCACGGAGGAGTCGGCGGAATTTGTGGAGCGATGGAAGGACAGTGCCGCCGGCCTTGCCCAGGCAGACGCCCTGCGCCTGTTGACTACGCTCAGCCGCGGACTATCGGGCTCGATTCCGAGCGTCCCGCCAAATGCGCAGGATCGCTTTTTACACGCCCGGATTGCCGGAACCAAGCTTGGCATCTTTGACGTGGTTTACGATGCGCTGGGCGGCGAGCCCATTGAAGTGGGGCAAGCCCGCAAGTCGGCGGATGGCTCCCTGTACTACGACGTGTGGACGTCGTTCACTCCTACCAGCGCTCTCAAGAGCCAGGCATCAGGCGCACGCCCGGGCCCATTCCAGGTGAATCGCATTTCTATCCGCGCCCACGTTAAGCCTCCAACTCAGATCGAGGCGGTTGCAACGCTCGACATCGAATTGAAAGAAGCGGGCGAACGGGCCCTGATGTTTGAATTGTCCCGCTTTATCCGGGTCCAGTCCGTGCAGCGGGATGGCCACCCGCTCGAGTTCATCCACAACCCGGCTGTAGAAGGCTCCCAGTTGGCCCGCCATGGCAACGACGTGGTTGCGGTGATTCTCGACGAACCCAGCGAGAACGATCAGCATGTCAGCCTGCGATTCGCTTACAGCGGCGAAGTGCTCGCCGACGCGGGACCCGGCCTGCTTTACGTCGGGGCTCGTGGCAACTGGTATCCCAATCGCGGCCCACTGATGGCGAACTATGATCTCGAGTTTTTCTATCCTGCCGAATGGACGCTGGTCGCGACCGGAACCTCCGCACCACCCGATATCTCCGCCCCTCAACCCGGCGAACAGATTTCGAGATGGATCTCCGATCGCCCGCTTCCTGTCGCCGGATTCAATCTCGGCAAATACAAGCGTTCGATCGCTCACGCCGGCGATGTGCCGGTGGAGAGTTACGGCACGGCGACGGTTGAGCGCGATTTCCCTTCTCCGGCGCCCCAGCTTAGCGAACCGATGATCGTCAACCCCGGCGCACTACCGCCGCCGGTAGGGGTCACGCCGCCGCCACCGCCCTCTCCGGCCCTCGGTACGCAAATGGTGGCGGACGCTGCGGCCTCGGCGATCCGTTACTATGCCGAGCGCTTTGGCCCCTTCCCTTATTCCCATCTCGCGGTCACGCAATTGCCAGGACCCGAGAGCCAGGGTTGGCCGGGACTGATCTTTCTTTCGTCTTACGCCTTCCTCACGGACGCAGAGCGCGACGCGCTGCATAAAAGCGAACTCTCGAAAATCATCGAGCGGCAAATTCCAGCCCACGAGACTGCACACCAGTGGTGGGGAGACCTGCTCACCTGGAGCACGTACCGCGATCAATGGCTGTCGGAAGCTCTTGCCAACTACTGCTCCCTGATGCAACTTGAGGCGCGAAATCCCGCGGCCTTCCGCCGCGTACTCGACGATTATCGCGCCCAGTTACTGAAAAACAACGCAGATGGCAGGCAGGTGGGACAGGTGGGCCCAGTCACATTCGGCGGGCGACTGTCATCCTCTCAATCTCCTGAAGCCTATGAACCCATCGTTTACGGGCGTGGGACGTGGCTGATCCACATGTTGCGCATGATGCTGCGCAACGCGCCCGCGAAGCGGGGAGCCCGAGACAGCAAAGGATCGGATGAACGGTTCGTCCGTTCGCTGCTCGCCTTCCGCAACCGGTTTGGGGGCAAGGCGGTGACTACGCAAGACCTGCTCGCCAGTTTCGCCGAGAACCTGCCGCCGGAACTCCAGTTCGAGGGCACACGTTCCCTGGATTGGTTCCTGCAGAGCTGGGTCCAGGGAACATCAATTCCACATCTCAGTTTTCGCGCAGTGAAGTTCGAGCCGAAAGGGAATCAGGTCGAAGTTCGGGGTGTAATCGAACAGAAAAGCCAATCTCCGGACCTCATCACTTCGGTGCCCATTTATGCTGTGGCCGGAGCCTCCACATTTTTTGTCGGTCGAGTTTTTGCGGATGGAGAAGAAACGTCTTTTCGCCTGCTGACCCCAGCCGGGACGACCCGCATCCTGCTCGACCCTGACCACACGATTCTTTCCGACGCCAAGTAGCCGCGTACGGCCAAGCCATGCTCAGGCGCGCTTTCGGTAGCGCGTCGCAAACAGTATCTGATTTGGGATTTCTTCGAGCGGCAGCACATGCCGCAGGCATCCCGCCAGGGCGCAGGCCCGCGGCATCCCGTAGACGACACAAGAACCTTCGTCCTGACCAATCGTAAAACCGCCCTTTTGATGGATCGCCTTCATTCCTTCCGTTCCGTCAGAACCCATGCCAGTCAGGATGATTCCCATGGCGTGGGACCCGTACTCCACAGCCGCCGAGAGCATCAGCACATCCACCGAAGGCACATGTGCCTGGCCTTGAGGGTCGCTGGAGAGCATTATTTTGCCGCCCGAATGTGTAATGCGCCGGACCGTCATGTGCTTGCCGGCGGGCGCCAGATAAACTACTCCGGCCAGCAGATCATCGCCCTGCTCGGCCTCCCGCACTCTGACCTGGCAAATTTTGTCCAGACGCTTCGCGAATGGATTCGTGAAGCCCCGGGGCATGTGCTGCACGATGAGGACCGGCACGCCCAGATCAGAAGGCAGAGTGGGCAGAATCCCCTCCAGGGCCCTCGGCCCTCCGGTCGATGCGCCAATCGAAACCAATGCAGGCGCTAGCGCTGCCGAGGCGAGTTCGGGAACCGAACGCACAGGCTTGCGCAACGCCGGATCGACTGCCCCTCGTGCAGACGATGCGGCCGCCTTGATGGTCATCACTAGTTCGTCGCGCAGGTGGTCGATGTCGAGAGAGTCCACGCCGGTCTGTTTCAGGATGCATTCGAACGCACCGTTTGCCAGTGCCGTTAAAGTCGCGTCCGCATCTCGCTCAGCCAGGGAACTGACGATCACCACCGGTCGCGGGCGAGAAGTCATGATTCGACGCAGCGCCTCCAACCCATCGACCCGTGGCATCTGAATATCGAGCGTGACCACATCCGGATCGAGGGCTGACGCTTTTGCCACGGCGTCTTCGCCATCAAATGCCGTGCCCACGACACAAAGATCAGGATCGGACGCAATCATTCGCGTCAACGCCGTGCGCATAAATGCGCTGTCATCCGCCACCAGCACTCGGATTGGCGTTGCCGTGCTCATGCGCTTCGGTAGATCGCCTGCACCAGCCGCTCCACTTCCACGATGTGGGAATCGAGCTCGAAGGTGATCCTGGCCCAGTCCATGCTCTCTATCGCGGGGAATTTCTGCAGTAATACCGTGAACGATTCCTGCTGCAGTAAGTCGATCTGGCGGGCTTCGATGAATCCGTGGTTCAGACTGCTCATGCGGCAAAGAATGTCGCTCAAATTGACGATTGCAATCAGCTCGGGATAGTCCGACGACGGCTGCGCATCATGGTGGCAGCCGGCTACATCGGCCAGGTCGGGCGCGAGTTCCCACTGCTCGGCAATCAGGCGGCCGCTGTCGCAATGGTTGAAGTCCAATACCAGCGCTTCGGCTTCATGCAGCGGGATGCCGTCGCGTCGCGCAAGCTCGTACGCCGCCCGGAACTCCGCCGGGAGCACCCACAAGTTCACGATGATGCCAACGTCATGCAGAAGACCCGCCAGGTAAGCCTTGTTCACGTCTTTGAATCCCACGGTCCGCGCCAGGTTCTCGGAAACCAGCGCAACTCCCAGCGAGTGCTCCCACAACACAACCGGATCGAGCCCGGACCACACGGTTGGCAGCACGCTTAACAAACCGCACGATACCGCGATATCGCTGATCTGGTGGATCCCGAGGCTAACGACAGCGCCACGCAGGCTGTCGATCTTCTGGCGGTGCCCAAACAGGGGAGAATTCGCCATTTGCAGGCACTGCAAGGCCAGGGAATTGTCCTTGGCGATCATGTCGATCACGGTCTGCACGTTGAGCGACTCTGCCGGCTGCTGCAAATAGTTCAGCAGCCGCATCAATACGGGGGGGATGGTCGGAATCTGTCGCAGCCCCGCCAACCGTTTCGAAATCAAGCCTTTGCTCGTAGCCGTTGGCATATTCAGCTCACCTTTCCGTGCAGCGAGTCCCCTCTCATGTAAGCCGTGGCTCCCGGCAAATGCACCAGGCGATAGTCGTCGCTGACTCCGTGGAGCGATTCTGAGTGTCCCAGGAATAAATAGCCATGTGGCGACAAGTTGTTGTAGAAGTGCCGCAGCACGCGCCTCTTGGAAGCAACGTCGAAGTAGATCAGGACGTTGCAGCACAGAATCAGGTCCATCCGTTTCAGCAGCGCCATGCGAGCGTCGTCGGTGAGATTCACGTGGCGGAACAGCACCTGGTTTCGCACCATGGGCTGCACCTGGAACTCCTCGCCGACTTGAGTGAAATATTTTTGTCGGTGGAACGCGGTCAGGTTCCGCGTGCTATGGCTTCCGTAGACCGCCTTCTGGGCAAAAGCTAGAGATCTCTGGTTGATGTCGGTCGCATGGATCTCGACTACCCAGTCTTTGAGGCGGCCTTTCGACTCGTCCAGCGTGAGCATGCTCAGGGTGTAGGGCTCTTCCCCGGTCGAACAGCCGGCGCTCCAGATCCGCAGACTGCGCGTCGGCTGGCTTGATTTCGCCTCGATCAGTTTAGGGAGCACAACCCGCGCAATCGCCTCCAGTTGCGGACGGTTGCGAAAGAAGCAGGTTTCGCCGATCGTGATATCGCTCAGTAGAGCGTTCAGCTCGGCCTGGCGGCTCGGATGCGTCGTCAGAAACTCAACGTACTCCGATAAAGATTTCACGTGGACGGTCTTGATCCGGCCGCGGCAGCGCTCTTGCAGGAGTGAAAGCTTGTTGTCGGGATGGAAGATCCCCGCGACTTTGTAGATAAGATCGCGAAGCCTGACCAGTTCTGCAACCGGGACATCGCCGACAGGCTCGGCAGTTCGGGCTGGCTGCGGGGCGTTCACGCGTCCATCCTTTCGCCGCTGAGTCCTGTGGGACCGGCCGAGCCGCAAATCGATGCTGCGGGATCGAGAGCATTCGCCAGGATTTTCACTCCACCCCCGCTGCATGGTTTGGTCGAGCTTTCGCGCAACCACACGGCTGCTGTCATGATCGCGAAGCGACTTGCATATCATCGGCTTGCCCAATTGCAGGCTTTACAGCTTTGCCGAAAACTTGTGCCTAGCAGCGCAATGCCTTCAGCGCTGCGATAACGCCGCCAACGATGCTCAACGGCATGCGTGGTCATGGGGAAGGAGAGTCCGCCGGACGGCTTCGGCTGCCTAGAATTACCACGTCGACGCGCCGGTTCTGCGCGCGTCCCTCTTTGGTCGTGTTGGGTGCCACGGGATGGTATTCCGCAAAGCCCGCCGCAGACAGCCGCTCCGGAACGAAGCCATAGCGGTCGATGAGCATCCGCACCAGCGCGGCCGCGCGATTGGAGGAGAGCTCCCAGTTCGAGCCTACCTTTGCTCCCCGGACCGGAACATTGTCGGTGTGTCCCTCCACTCGAAGCCGGTAAGTTCGAATGGCCAGCAGGGACGCGATTCGATCCAGCACTGGAAGCGCCTCCAGGCGAATCTCGGCTGAGCCACTCTCGAAAAATCCAAATTCTTTCAGGCTCAGCACCAAGCCGTCTTCTTCGCGGTGGATGGCCACGGAGTGCAGCGCGATCTCGCCGCTGAGTTGCTCCGCCAACTGCTCTTGCAAGATCGAGAGGTCAGGGTCATCACTGCCCGAACCGCCGCCCGCCAGGTTCTGCGGTATCTTCTCGGGCAGGCGCAGCGTCGCGCCCGAGTCGAATGGCAGCTGTAACGGGACCGGAGGCACGTTTGTCTGCCCCTCGGGGAACACTCCCATTTCCTGAAAAGCCAGATGGATCGCCCAGGAAAGGCGGCCCATTCGCCGCTGGTCCACCTCCGCCGATGCGTAATCGCAGGCCCCGCCCCGCACCGCTTCCACCGCTCCCGGCACGCTGCCATACGCGGTCAGCAGGATCACCGCCGTCTCCGGCGCGCGCGCCCGCAGGTCGCGCATCAGTCCCAGGCCGTCCCCGTCGGGCATGCGCAGATCGGTCACCACCAGGGCATGCTCGGACGGACGAAATCGCAACAGCGCCTCCCCCACCCCTGCTGCGCCGTCGACGCGCCAGCCATGGCGCAGGAACTCCGTCTCGAGGCCCGCGCGCATGCCGCGATCGTCATCCACCACCAGCACCCGGCTCATGCGACCTCTCCCGTCACTTCTCCCCGCAACCCCGGCCCACCCGCCGCCGGCATCGCAGCCACCGCCGCGGCCTCGACCGATGTTGCACCTGGACCGACCGGGAGATGCGCACCTCCATCACCGCGCCGCGCCCGGGCCGCGAAT